>Ga0164315_10001307_pt1 | contig 18721 bp, 15 predicted proteins | sample GuaBasSedimGuay6_FD_113737 | JGI IMG/M metagenome (GOLD analysis project Ga0164315, IMG submission 113737) | Subseafloor sediment microbial communities from Guaymas Basin, Gulf of California, Mexico - Guay6, Core 4569-2, 0-3 cm | ecosystem: Environmental > Aquatic > Marine > Hydrothermal vents...
CCCGTCCAGGTCCTGACCCCAGGCCATGACCTCGATGAGGGCGGGCCCGCCATCGGTCCGGCTGATGGAAACCGAGACATTCTCGATCCCCGGCTGGGTATCCAAAAAGTTCGACAGGCCGGTGTCGACCGAAATCATGTCGGCGTCCGCCTTGGCGGTAAACCCGATGGTCATCTTCTTGCCCATGTCCACCTCGGTGGTGGTCGATGTTGAGCAGGCTCCGACACCGAGGATCATCAGGGCCAGGCCGACAACGGCGAAACGAGCAGTTCTATTCCAGGGATTGAGCATTATAAGCCACCTTCTTCTATGGGACTGGTTGGTCCGGTAACGGGAAACGAGGCTGTCTTCCAGTTCGCGCCGGTGTTCCGGCCGCGGCCTGCCTGCGACATCCGGTTCATGAAGCCGCGCCAGGTCGTCGTTCAGTCTGCGATCATGCATTCCGGTCCTCCTTTCGGTTCCGGTTCTTCCGCCAGCAGCTCAAGCCGGATCTTGGTCAAAGTGCGCGCGAATCGCTGCTTCACCGCGTCTTCGCCCAGGTTCATGACCGCGGCCACTTCCCTGACGCGCAACCCCTGGCCGAAGCGCAGGGCGAACATTTCCCGGACCTCGTCCGGTTCGCGGCGCAGCAATCGGTCCACCTGCCGCAGGTTCTCGTCGCGAATCAAGGATCCCAGGGAATCCCGTTGATCGGCGGCCAGCACGTCGGCCAGTTCCTCCACCGGCACCGCCTGCCTGCGGGCCGCCCCGTGGGCATCCAATCGCCGGTGATGGTCGATAACCGCGTTGCGGGCCATGGCCAGGATCCAGGTCATGACCGACCCCCTGCCCGTCTCGAATCGGTCGAGACGTTCCAGGAACCGGTGGAACACCTGGCTGGTCAGGTCTTCGGCGTCGTGGGTGTTGCCCGATCTGGCGGCGATGTAACCCGCCACCGGATCGTACAGCTCTCCGTACAGGCGCCTGAAGGCGTCTTCATTGCCCCGCCTGGCCAACCGCAGCCAAAGACTGTGGCGTCCGTCGCGCATTCTTCGTTTAAGATCCAAAAGAGCTTTCCTCGATGTCCGCGAAATCCCGGACAAATATCAGCTGCTGATCGAGTATCTGGTCACCCGAGTATACGCAGCCCTCGAAAAGTGGTGACACCAAAAAAAACGCGGGCGCCCTGAGGCACCCGCGCTGATCTCCCCTCCACAGGAAGATCCAAAAAAGCCCGCCTAGCTGTCGGTGGACTCTTTTTCCGTAGTCGCGACCTTCTTGGCTTCGGCCTCGACCTTCTTGTCGTAGTCGGCCTTCAGGCCTTCGGCGTCCTTGCCACAGCAGCCCTTGCCGGCATCCATGGAAGCGGCGCAGCACTTGTGCATGTCGCCCTTCACCGAAATGGAGGCCTTCTGGTAGGTGACCTTCTGCTCGTAGGTGGCCTTCAGTTCGTCGGCGCTCTTGCCGTGGCAACCCTTGCCCTCGGCAATGGCCGTGGTGCAACACTTGCCCATGTCGGCGGAGGCTGCTTTATAGGCGGCCTTGTCGGCACAGGGAGTCTTGCACTCGGCGCTGGCGGCGGTGGCGCAAGCGGCCTTCTCGGCGGTGGTGCATTCGGCCTTGGCGGTTTTGGCCTCGGCCTTCTTGGAGCACTCTTCATCGCCGGCGATGGCGAAGGAGGAAACCATTACAATCAGGGCCACGGCCATGACCATCGCGTAAGTGAATCGCTTCATGTCTATTGTCCTTTCGAGAACCCGACGAGTCCGGCCGGGTAAAAATCAGGGAATCGAATTCCCCATTGCTAACCAATGTCGGTGGTTGGAAAGTTATCCTACCGAAGCAGTATATGATTGGTTCCCGAAACGGCCACATTTAATTCAAAAAAAATCCCACCATGCCGATAACTGGGGAAGCAAAAAATCCATCTGTTCACCCGAATGAGGTACTTCGGTGACCCCACGCACGGCAATTGCCTTGATTATGGCGTTATTGGCCCTTTTTACCGGCACTGCATCCCTTGAGGGCGGCGCGGAAAAAGCGGCGCCACGTGAGGTTTCCCCCGCGGATTCGGGCCCGTTTACCCTGGATATGGACGATTTCGAGGGCCGCAAGCTGGTCTGGTCCTATTTTCGCGCTCTCGCGGAACGCGAGGATGTCATGATTATCGACGTTCGTGGGGGATTCCTGCCCGCGGATGGCGATCCTCCCGGACTGGATAACGTGCGCCCCATCCCCATGGAGATATTCCTGCCCAATTTCGCCGCGCGTAAGGCCCACCAGGATAAAACGTTGCTGATTTTCGACAAATCCGGCCTGGAGTTGCCCCGACTGCAGTTCCATCTCCAGAAACACGGATATGACGATTATTTTTTCCTGGATGGCGGGGCCGAGGGCACCCGGAGCCAGGAAAACAACCGCAGTTAGTCCCCCACCTGATACTGTCTTTTTTCTGCGAAACTTTGAAACTATCTCTGGCTTTTTTGTGACTCCGTAAGTTATTCTGGTGTAGAATACCGGTTCCCGTCCACCGCATCGATGTCCAGGAGGCATCCCATGTCCGACCGAATCCGGCTCGAAGTCAGCTGTCCCGACTGCGGCCATTCCATGATGGATGAGGATCATCTCATCGAAGGCGTCCCATCGGTCCTGTGCCGGATCCAGGTACCCGGACCCAATCCCAAACTGCCCCGCACGGTTCCCATCTGGTTCAGCAGCTATTACGGCAGCGGCGTTTACGAATGCGAAGCGACCCTGGAAGAGAACCAGCAGATGCTTCTGTCCTGCCCCAGCTGCGACACCAGGCTGCACGGCGATTTCGACTGCAACAAGTGCGACGACCCCATGGTCACCCTCGACCTGACGGGAGGTGGCAAGATCACCGTCTGCACACGGCGGGGTTGCAAACGCCACTTCATTCAGCTGGACGAAAACATTCCCCACCTGGACCGCCTCTTTGGCATGCCCGAACGCGACGAGAACGGCCCCGTGCCCAGCCCCTTGTTCGCCCGTGAAGTCCAGGCGACCGTTTCGGGCAGGGACGACCGGGAAATCATGGCCAGCGGATCGTTTTTGGCCTCCTATTGCCCCCATTGCCGGGAAAGTCTGATCGAAGACGACCACATCGTTTTCGAACTCGAAACCCAGGAGGGCAACACCGGCCGTTTTTGCCTGAGCGCCTATCTGAATGTCTTTTCGCATCGATCCACCGTGGAAGTGCCTCATTTCGAGGAGATCAAGGATCTGAGTTGCCCCAAATGCCGGCATTCCCTCCTGACTCCCGAACAGAAGTGCGGGGAATGCGGCAGCCGGACCGCCATGTTCACCGTTTCGGCCATGCGGAAGCTGATTTCCTTCTATATCTGCATGAAAATGGGCTGCCACTGGCACGGAGTTTCCGAATCCGACACCCAGTTGATGGCCCTGGAAGATTCCCTCGAGTGGTAAACGCTCCCTGGAGCAATTTAAACTGCTGGACCGACGCTATTTACAGTGTCGGTCTTTTTTTTGGAAAATATCTGTAATAAATCCCCCGCCGGGCCCACTCACTCATGTTACAAGCAACCCGGATTTTTCCGGTTGAAGGCGACCAAGCCAAATAAATGAGGAGCGAGGGCCATGTACGAGGTGGAACAAAACATTGACCGGCGCAATGACCAGGCGCTCAAGCACTACCTGGCCATGATCGCCCGTTATGATCTGCTGACCCGGGAGCAGGAGTGCGATCTGGCCTTTAAAATCCGCGGCGGCGATACCAAAGCCCTGGACGATATGGTGAACGCGAATCTTCGCTTTGTCGTCAGTGTGGCCAAACGGTACCTGAACCGCGGTCTGAGCTACATGGACCTCATCGCCGAAGGCAACGTGGGCCTGATCACCGCGGCCAAACGGTTCGACGAAAGACGGGATTTCCGGTTCGTCACTTACGCCGTGTGGTGGATCAGGCAAACCATCCAGACCGCTTTGCAGGACCAGACGCGGACCGTGCGCCTTCCGGCCAACCGGGCCAGGGAAGCCACCCGCATCAACAAGCTGGAGCGGAAACTGGAACAGAAAAAGATGGGTCATGTGATGGACGGGGAACTTTCCGAACTGGTGGAGATCTCCCCCCGCAAGGTGGCCCGGATCCGGGCGGCCGGACGGCCGAACATCTGCATCGACCAGCCTCCCCGGGAGAACAGCCCCAGCCTGGCCGAAACCCTCAGCAGCCCCGACGAGGTGCTTCAATCCGAAGGATTGGAACGACAGGCCCTGAACCACGAACTGGATCAGGTCCTGGATCAGCTGAGCGACAGGGAGCGCAACATTATCGAGCGGTATTACGGTCTGGGGTCCGAGCCCCGCCAGTCCCTGGAGGTCATCGGGAACTCCATCAGGCTGTCCCGGGAACGGGTCCGGCAGATCCGAAACCGCGCCTTCGCCAAGATCCGCGATTGCTACCGAGGGCAGGTACTGGCCGAATATCTCGGCTAACAGCCTGTTAGGTTTCAATCGTGTGATCACGGCATAAAAAGGCCCGGGCCAAAGCCCGGGCATTTTTATTTACCAGCCGGCCCTCTGAGCGAACACCGAGGGGGATCGGAAATGGTCCAGTTCAGAATTACGACCGGCCGGATTCGAGAATTTTTGATACAGGAGGCCAAGATCGCTACCAGCCAGCTGCGAACCGATTTCCAGGGGGGCATGTTTCCCGAATCTCGATTCAATCGCGGCCGGCTCCATTCCTCGTGTGGGACCCTGATGGTGACCAGGTGATTAAGAATCCCATTGAGTCAGATGAAATGAAACGCGACTTGCTTGACCTCCCGTTTCGTGATCGCCGACGGGGTGCGCCAGCTACTCACGTGGGTGACAAAACGACTTTTCCGGAAATCGCGCCTGAAGGAAACCTTAAGATCGCCTGAAGGTTAAGGGATTCGCGAGTATGTTGTTTGTTTGCATGTGGTTAAAAAAACAGAAATATCGAGGAAAACTTCAATAAAAAATCACCCTCAGGGCAATGAGCCCTCCAGAAGCATTAGGTCGGCGGACATATTATCGGTCCGGGCGTAGATAATGTCCTGCCCACCGGGGGACAGGGCCAGTCCCGAACCCGCCAGCCCCGGCAATTCGCTCAGGATCGACGATTCTCCGCTGGTTAAATCGTGGAACATCAGAAAAGCGCTGTTCTGGACCCGCAATACCCAGGCGATACGGTTTCCCTGGTTTTTATCCCCCACCAGGCGCCAATTCCGGCGATCCTGAGACAATAGATCAGGGATGACCAGTTCGGCTTCCGTACCGGATCCACCTCCGGACAGCGCCAGGCGCCACAGTCCGGAAATTCCCGGCCGGGTGAAATACAGCATTTTCCCGTCGGAAGACTCCGCGGCAACCAGGCCTCCGGCGGTGGTCAGCGCGATCCCCGGACCGCCGGACGGGGGCTGCCGGAATATCTGCCATCCATCACCCCGGTCGGCGCCGACCAGCAGATGTTCACCGTCGGAGCACCAATCGGAAAAGACCTCCTGGCCACTGCCCCTGGCCATGGTTTCGGGTTCGCCCCCGCGAACCTCGATCAACATGATTTCATTGGTGCCGTCCACCATGGCGTTGAAGGCGATCCGCCTCCCACCGGGAGCCCAGCGCGGATTGCTGACCGATGCCGCTCCCAGCGAAGTCAAACGCCGCAGGTTCCCGCCGTCGAGATCGACCAGCCACAATTCCGGTTTTCCCGAACGGGCAGACACGAACACCACCCTGCGGCCATCGGGACTGAAATCCGCCTCGTATTCCCAGCGGGTCGATCTGGTGAAGGGTCCGGTTTCCAGTTGCCAGGGGTCGCGACCCACAATCCGGATCCGCCATAAATCCTGGTCGGCCTGGACTTCCTCGTAAATCAATTCGCCTGTGGTGCGGGCAATGGTCGGGTTCCAGGCGAATTCGCCCGGTGTGGGAATCCAGACGGGTCGACCGCCGTCCGCCGCCACGCGCCATAAATCGAACCGGCCTTCCGGAGCGGAGGCGTAGACCAGCGCTTGCCCATCGGCGGTCCAGGCCAGGCCCTGCAAAGCGGACATGCCCTCGATCACGGGAGTCGCCGCGCCGCCATCAGCCGGGGCGGTAAAAATGGCGTTGCGACCGCCCTGATCCAGACCGATCCAGGCCAGGGTGAGGCCATCGGGGGCAAAGCGGGGCTGGAAATCGCCCACCGAATGGGGCCGCTCCAGGGCAAGGGGCCGAACCTCGAAATCGGCGATGTCGAGAACAAAAATCCGGTGGCTTTGGGACTCGACGCTCCGCGCTGAAAAAACCAGCTTCGTACCATCCGGGGACCAGTCCAGTCCCTCGACCCAGCCGTCCACTTCGTGCACCTGCCGCACGGCTCCCCCCAGGGATGGAACCAGGCAAATCACATTCACCGGAGCCGATCCCTGGACATAGGCCACCGTTTGGCCGTCGGGAGACCAGGCGGGCCAGGCGGCCCATCCCGCCTCGTCGGTCAGGCGCAGGGTGGATTCCGAATTCCGCTGCTTGATATAGATATCGATGTTGTCGCCGTCGGGACCCGCCCAGGAAAAAGCCACCCGCGTGCCGTCGGGCGACAGGGCGGGATACTGCTCCCTGCCCGGATAACTGGTGACGGGGATGGCTGACGGGGGCCCGACCCGGTCAGGTGAAGATTTTTCACTGGAACCGGTATCCAGAAGTTTCGGGACAAACACGGCCAAAAGAACCAGGACCGCGGCGACAGCCAGGAGCCTGATCCAGTTGCGCCGGTCCTTATTGGGGATGGACGCCGCCGCGGCAGCGGGCTCGATATGGGTTTCCAGCGCGGGAACCGGGTCTTCTTCCTCGACCGGAGTGACCTCGGCGATCAGCCGGTACCCGTGGTGCCGGATCGTCTCAATATAAAGAGGCGTGCGGGCGCTGTCCCCGAACACCCGGCGCAATTCCGAGATGGCCCGGGTCAGGATCTCCTCGCCCACCACCGCGTCGGTCCACACCTCGTCCAGCAGATCCAGGCGCGAAACCACCTTCCCCGGCTTTGCGGCCAGAACCAGCAGCACCTTCATGACGCGCGGCTCGATCTGGACATCGCCCTGCGGACCGCTGACCCGGTTCAGGGCAGGCCGCACCAGCCACTGGTCCAGACGGAACTGAGGTGAAAAACTACCGGGATGGTTCATCTATACGACCGGTTGTAAAAAATGGATGGTAATGCCCCGGCCTTCAATATAAGGGAAGATGCCGATCCTGTTTACGGGGAATTTTCCTTTTTTGCTCTATCCTCAGGCTTCGGCACGGCCAATACCGCCCAGATGGGATAATGATCGCTGGCCAGGGCCTGACGAACGACCCCCCGGGAACCCGGCTCGAATTCCTTGCAGAAAATATGATCCAGTACTGATTCCGAACCGGGCAGCTTTTTGTATTTGTTCGAAATAGTAGGGCCCGCCGGCAACCGCACCGTCTTCATGCGCAGGCGCCGCATGACCTGGCGCAGAAGCGTTACATCGTATTCGCTGACTGTATTATAATCCCCCCCGATGACCACGGGCCCGGCAAAACCACCCAGACTGTCGCGGGCGGCCTTGGCCTGCTCGATTCTTTTTTCCTGGTCCATGACCACCGTCGCGGTGTGAATACTGATGGCGCGCACCGTCATGCCGCCCAGGTCGATGTCCGCCGCCACGGCGATGCGGCGGTGCCCGGTCAGCAGGGTCTCGTGCGGCAGGATGAGTACCTTGTCGTTTATGATGGGCCACCGCGAGAGCACCGCGTTGCCAAACAGCTTTTTGTGGTGGGGATGAACCGCGGCCCCACCATTGATGTGGTGCATACCCAGTTCCTCAGCCATGCGCCTGGTGCCGTCGGGACCCATTTCCTGCAGCAGGATGATGTCCGCACCGGCCAATTCGGGATTGGCGCGGATTTCATCAATGGCCTGTTCTAAATTTTCCCCGTACCGGATGTTCCAGGACACCACGCGCACGCTGTCGATGGGTGCCGGTGCGTTGGCATTAACCGCACCCCGGTGAACGGTCACACTCGAGGGCGCGTAACCCGTCTTCAGGCCGCAACCTGTAAGCAGAACCAGGCACAGGAACATGGTCAGGCACGGGATTAGTGAGATATCTGGTTTCCGATTCATCATGATATGAAATTCTACGTTCCCATTTCGTCTGCGACAACCACCAGATGGTCTGATAGTTTGGCTTTGAATGGAGGTTCCCCTTGAACACTGAGTTTATTGCAATGGTCACCGCCACGGGACTGACGCCCCAGGACTATGGAAAAGTCATGGAACAGCAGGCCGCGGTCGATCCAGCCACCCTCGAAGGTCTGGACGCCGAACGGGCGGGATTCGCCAAGTTGAATCTGCACCGGGTCGGTCGCATCCAGCGCACCTGGAAGCCGTCCGCGGAGTTGGCGACCCTTCTGGCCCGTATCGACCGACCCCAGTTCTGGATGGTGTTGACCGAGCCCTGGTGTGGGGACTCGGCCCAGAACGTACCCTGTTTGGAAATCATGGCCGGGAACGCTCCCGATATCACCCTCCGGCATTTTCTGCGGGACGACAACCCGGAAATAATGGACCGCTACCTGACCGATGGCAAACGCAGCATCCCCATGCTGGTGGCCTTCGATCCCGAGGGAAACGAACTGTTCCGCTGGGGTTCCCGCCCTGTCGAAGCCCAGGCGGTGATGGATAACGCCCTCGCCGAGGGGCTGGAAAAACCTGCCAGACTGGAAAAACTCCACCTGTTCTACGGGCGCAACCGGGGCCGGGCGCTGGATGGGGAATGGGTTGCCTTGCTAAGCCTTTTTCTGGACGGAGCGTCATGATCATCCACCAGGACAATAACTGGCTGGTCGTCGACAAACCCTCCGGTATGGCCACTCATGCCGGCAAACCCGGTGAACTGGGCGCCGTCGAGTGGCTGGAACTTCACCTTGGCTTGAAAACCCACGTGGTTTCGCGCCTGGACCGCGGCACCAGCGGGGTGCTGCTGCTGGCGCTGGACGCCCATGCTTCGGCCCGTGCCGAGGAGATCCACGAGTCCGGTGACGCGATCAAGATCTACGAATTTTTTTCAGCGGTGGATTCGTCGGCCGGTGGTGCGGGAAAAACCTGGACCCGGAAAGACGAACTCGACGGCAAACCCGCCACCACCCGGTTTCAGCGTCTGGAAAAGACCCCCCGGGGGGACCTGGTCCGGTACCGCGCCGAAATCACCCGTGGACGCCGGCACCAGATCCGCCGGCACGCGGCCGCGAGCGGAATTCCCGTCCTGGGCGACGAGGAATATGGCGGCGCGGATTTTCCCCGCCTGATGCTGCACTGCGCGGAGGCTCGTTGGCCGGAAATCAAAGAGCCCCTGGTCGCTACGGACCCCGCCTCTTTTATCGCCCTGGCTTCGGGTGCTTCATCCGCGTTCGCGGTGTGCCGGGATCGCCGGGGCAACTGGCCGGCCACCGTTTCGGATGCCTTCCGCGTTGTCCACCGGGATGAAATCGCCGGCCTGCCGGCTGCCGTCGAAGTTTTTGGCGACTGGTTCAACGCCACCTGGTTCGACGAAACTTCTTCGGCGGAAAAACTGACCAAACTTCTGCACCCTGTGCTCGACGAAGTGACTGCCGCCCACGGTTGTCGGGGCGGAGTCATCCGAACGCACCGGCGCAACCCTCACCAACGCGCTCTGGTCGTTGAAACCAGGGTCATGGGCGAAACACCACCGGATATTTTCACGGTCAGCGAACACGGCTTGAAGTACGAAGTCAGCCTTACGAAGACCCAGCATGTCGGCCTGTTTCTCGATCAGCGCGACACCCGGCGTCGCCTGGCCCTGGTGGCGGCCGGCAAGAGGCTGGCCAATCTCTTCGCCTATACCTGTTCGTTTTCGGTGGCCGCCGTCGCGGCCGAGGCCGAGGTCGCTTTTTCGGTGGACACGGCACGGGCCGGATTGAACACAGGCAAAACCAATTTCGACCTGAACGGTTTGAAGGAGGGCGGACGCGGCAAGTTCATCCAGGAGGATGTTCGCAAGTGGCTGCTGCGCCAGGAACGCCGGCGGGATGAAAAACCCGGGGAATTCCACCCGCTGGATCTGGTGGTCTGCGACCCGCCGGTGTTCGCTTCGGCAAAGGACGGCGGGAAGTTTTTACTCGAATCCGAGTGGCCGCGTCTGGCCGCCCAGGCCGCCGGCCTGATGGAACCGGGCGGAATTGCCGTCTTCGCCAACAACCACCGCTCGGGAAACCACGCCTTCTACCGCCGCGCGCTGGAAGATCATTTCCGGGAGGTCACCGACCTGCGCCCCCCCTTGGATTTTCCGGTCTTTCCCAAACGGCCGCATCATGTGCGGACCTTCTGGTGTATTAAGTGAATGCTGTGGAATTTTTGGCAGGTCTAAAGACCTAGTCTTATTGTGTGATTATAAATTGTTCCCAACTGGCCGGTGGTCACGGTTCTTGTCCCTGGAAACGGGTATGCGCGACATGAACGACAAAACAGATTCACATCACCGCATCGGCGAGCTGCAGAAGCGCATTGCCGAGCTGGAAAACGCCCTTGCCGAATGCATGAAGGTTGAAGAAGCGCTGAACAGGGAAAAGGAAAAGGCGGAGACCTACCTGAACCTCGCCGGCGTCATCATGGTGGCCATCGACACCGAGGGTGTCGTAACCCTGATCAACAGAAAGGGCTGCGAAATACTTGGTTACGATGAGGCCGATGTCCTGGGCAGGGACTGGTTCCAGAATTTCGTTCCCGAGAGAATCGCCAAAATCGTCAAGCCTGTTTCCCGGCAGCTGCTTCGTGGAGAGATAGAACCCATCGAGTTTTTTGAAAACCCCGTATTGACCAGCAGCGGGAAAGAAAGACTCATCGCCTGGCATAACACCATCATCAGAAACGAAGCTGGTGAGATAACAGGGCATTTGAGTTCCGGTGAGGACATCACTGAACGGGAGAGGCTGCAGAAACAGCTTAGGCAGGCCCAGAAGATGGAATCCATCGGACGATTGGCTGGAGGGGTGGCCCACGACTTCAACAATATGCTGGGGGTCATTCTCGGCCATGCCGAAATGGCCTTGGAGATGGTGGATCCGTCACAGCCTTTGCATGCCGATTTGACGGATATACGTTTGGCCGCCCTTCGCTCCGCCGACCTTACCCGGCAACTGTTGACTTTCGCCCGCAAACAAACCATCGCCCCGAGGGTGCTCGATCTGAACGACGCCGTGGACGGAATTCTGAACATGCTGAGGCGGGTCATCGGCGAGGACATCGAACTCGTTTGGCTGGCGGGGGCCGAAGTGTTGCCCGTCAAGATGGATCCTTCGCAGGTGGATCAGATCCTGGCCAACCTTTCCATCAACGCCCGGGACGCCATCCAGGGAGTGGGCAAGGTCACCATCGAAACGGGCCGGTCGACCTTCGATGAAGCCTTTTGCGAAGACCATCCGGGATTTGTCCCCGGTGAGTATGTGCTGCTGGAAGTCAGCGACAACGGTTGCGGCATGGACCAGGAAACCCTGGACCGACTTTACGAGCCTTTTTTTACCACCAAGGAGGTGGGCAAAGGCACCGGCCTCGGTTTGTCGACGGTCTACGGTATCGTTAAACAGAACAGCGGCTTCATCAACGTCTACAGCGAACCGGACCATGGAACATCGTTCAAGATTTATCTGCCCCGGCAGGCGGCCAAGCCTGACCGGATGCCGGAAATAGGCCCCGAGTCGCCGGCCGTGGGAGGCAATGAAACCATCCTGCTGGTGGAAGATGAACCCCTGACCCTGGCCCTGACCGAAAGGGTTCTCGAAAACCTGGGATACACAGTGTTGGGCGCCTCCACTCCGAAAGAGGCCATTCGCCTGGCTAAGGCAAACACTGATGATATTTCCCTGCTTTGCACCGATGTCGTCATGCCCGGGATGAGTGGACTGGATCTGGTCAAGACCCTCAAGGCTTCCTTGCCGGAACTCAGGTGCCTGTTCATGTCCGGCTACGCAGCCAACGTGATCTCCCATCACGGGGTGCTGGACGAAGGGGTGCGGTTCATCCAGAAGCCGTTCCTTATTTCCGACTTTGCCGCCAAGGTGCGGGAGGCATTGGATAACAAATAGGGGCCCGGTATGGTAAAGTGCCAGGAAGTTATATGGCGGTATCATCCGGAGGGAGATCCGAGTGTTTGGTGCAAACGGGTTGAGATTGAGGCTGTGGCTGTTTGGTGTTGCCGTCGGGATGGTATTATCCGCCAACGTTTCCCTGGGTCAGGCCATCCCCCGGAATGAGTATCTCAATTATGTCCCCCTGGAATATCCCTCGCTGGTCGAACAGACTTCCTCCAGCGACGCCTTCAACCTGTTTGGGGACCGCCACGCTCCCGGCTACAGGGACGTCGCGCCGGTGGACGGCATCGACGACGCGCGCCAGGAACTTCTTCAGGCCCTGGGCGCCCGGTTCGGCCCCGTCATGGTGCTTAATTCCACCAATCTGCCCATGGACTTCCGGCTGTTCATGGACCAGGCGCAATCATCCAACCTTCATGTCGATACCTGGAGCCTTTTGGGAAATCCCAAGGAACTGCTCCGCTCGGACATGGTCAACCTGAACACCCTGGTGGACCAGCCCTGTGATTCCACCACCGCGGCCGACCGCCGCTACGATTCCTCCGGCGACTGTCTTTTGACTGAAATGCTGGAGCGGTTCGACCCCCGCGACCCGGATTTCGAAGCCCTGAATCCCAGATCCCGCGCACCGGACCAGGGTGAATTCCAGGTGATGTTCTTCGATTGGCCGGGTGATAGCCCCGAGTCCTGGAAAATGGAATTCGAAAACGGTTTTTCCCAGGTCCTGCCCCGGAAGTACCGGGAATTCCTCAAGGTCTACATGCACCCGTTCATCCAGGAGGTGCGCTCCCCACGGGAAGGGGTCCTGGGATACCAATTCGTGCTGCAATACTATTTTTTCTATCCGACCAACGATGGAGGCAATAATCACGAGGGTGACTGGGAACACATCAACGTCATGATCTCCCCCATTGGCAGCGTGACCTCCCTGCTGACCGCCGACCAGATCCGCGGGATCCTGGCTCAGGGCACTCTGTACGGAGAGAAGGAAAGCGACCCGCTGGTCATCAAGTCCATCGATTACTATTTCCATTACCAGGTTTATCGCATGGATTACTCCAGTCCCAACGTCTATCTCGGGGTCGAGGACTGGAAACAGGAAATGCAGTCCAAGGTAGCGGAAAGAAACGGGGAGCATACGCTCTGGAAGTGGCGCCGGTACGCCGCGTGGTGGGATCAGGAGGAAACGGTGGTCAACACCCATCCGATCTGTTTCATCGGGGCGGACAACAAGGGGTTTGACCAGGTGCTGGCCGCACCGGGCGGCAAGAACCGGGACTCCCACGGGACCTATCCCTATCCCGGCCTTTTCAAGGACATCGGTCCAGGGGGAGCCACCGAACAGATCAATGGCCAACTCGACCCCCGCGAGTGGTATGCCGAGAAAAAAGGAGACATCACCGGAGCCGACCAGACCCGGTTCGGCCGCGGGGACGCCGTGCCCTACACCACCACCGACAGGGTCGAGGTATGGCCGGACTGGGAACGGGTGATCGAGCCGGTGATGACCGACCCGGTCGCCAGGCGCGACTGGTTCTGGATGTTGCTGCCGGTCCGCTGGGGTTACCCCGCCACCGAATCCCCCTTCGCGGGCATCATTCCCCACGCGGAAACGGGCAACCTCGCTCCGATGGGGCCCATGTTCCAACCCCATTGGAACCGGTCCGGGTCCGAGGGCGGGGCCCATCAATACTACCCCCACATGTTCGAGACCCTGTTTCCCCTCGGGCTGCAGGATTCCTTCGTCAACAGCTGGGGCTTCCTGAATCTGACCCTGCCGGTTCTGGCCAGCATGCCGCCCATCGATTTCGTCTGGCGACTGGCCGCCTATCCCTTCCGCAAAATCCTGCAGCGTAACGACCCGGTGTTTTTCCCCTCGGAAAACATCCCCACCAGGTTTGTGGGGGTCAACATGGGTGTCACCCGGTTGAGGTTCAACGACGATATGAGCATTTTGCTGTTCAACGGAGATTCGGGGATTGAACTCCTGACCAGGATCGGGCTTGCCGCCCCGAACGGCGTCGGTGAGAGCGAAATCAAAAAAACCGACCCCCTGGAATGGTGGTGGCAGGTGAGTTTTTTCATGGGCAAGGGATTTGCCACCCAGAACACGTTGCTGCATTCCAAGAGTCCCCTGGGGGCGACGATCAACACAACCGATGGAGACGTATTGACGGTTGATTCCGTGTTCCATCTCTGGGAATACGCCGGCAGTTTCCGGTTCGATATCTTCAGGGGAGGATTCAAGCCCTACGTGAAGCTGGGCTACGGCTGGACCTGGTACCGTGTGGAGGACATGCACTTCAATGGTGAGCTTCTGGACAACCATACGGGCGAGTGGATCAACCAGCCCTCCTTCAATTCCTTCAGCGACATGATGCCCAACAGCTGGAACGCCGGTGCCGGCCTTGAATTAAACGTGGTCAGCAGCCTTGCGCCCTTTCCCTCGGGGGTGGACGTCAGCCTGGTCCTGGAAGCGACCCATACTCAGAACAACATGGGCGTCGAGTCCTGGCTGCTCCTGATCAATGAGGAGGACCTCCGACAAGATTCGATCCAGAGCATCCACCTGAAACGTTGGAACTTCAGTGCCGGATTGACGCTGGGGTTCTGACTCTGGGCCGGCCGGGCCGGCCTAAGCCGGAATCGTTTTTTCCCGCGCGTTCTCCACCAAATCAGCGGTAACCGAGTTCCGGTATCCGGCGGTCCAGAAGTTCTTGAACGGCGTGACGTCCATCACCGGACCGGCGTGATCCGCCTGCGGAGTCAACTGGACCGCGATTGCTCCGGACAACGCGGTGCTGGAGACAGGGACCAGACCGTCGTTGGATTCCTGCATCGTCAGATTACTCAAGCCCATCATGGGAACATTACTCATGACGCCGGACACAAGTTGATTGGCCCTTGCCCGGATCAGGGCGACGGAATCGGCAACGGCTTTGGCCGGATTCAGAAGATTGGCCGCGACGATGACTGCAATCTGCCGCAACAGGCCCGCATTGATGACATTCCTGGCGAAGTTCACCGCCGCGGTCTGGATACTCTGGGCCGGCGATGTAGTGAAGGACGAATGACAGGTTGTGACGGGAATGGTCCCGGTCAGTTCAGCAATGGCGTTGGCCCGGCCGCTCATGTACTGCTGCCGCACATCGGTCTTCAGATCCAGGAGTGATTGCTGGTCGCCCCCGAAGGCCCTCAGCAGGGGACCCGCCAGGGGGGCGGGAATGTTGTCGGCCACCGGCGTCCCGTGGAAGGGCGGCTGCAGGGCCACCCATCCGGTAACGATTTTACCCCACAGGTCCCGGTTCTCCAACAGGGCCTGCAAAGTGTCCAATCCACCCTTGCTGTGAGAGAGAATGGTGACGCTCTTGTTGCCGAGTCCATTCAAAAAGGCGGCGATGGCCAGGCCGTTTTCAACCGCCCCACCCTGGGTGTTAAACCCGGGCTGGCTGGACATGTCGACGAAGTCGATCTCCTGGGCTATGTATTGATCCATCAGGCTGTCGAAGGAGATGAATCCGCCCGACCTTATGGGAAGGTGGATGGTGGGCAGGGCCGCGGCAATTCGGTCCCCGATGACGGGCACCGTACGGGCGACCGCCCTGAGCTGGGCGTTGATCCCTTCTTCACCATAGGTGCTGAACGCCGTGTAGAGTTGGGACATGAATCCCGGCACGAAAAGGACCAGCGGATCACCCTTGGCTGCCGGACCGGGGTCCGTGGGCGAATCGTCCGACCCGCAGCCGATGCCGAACTGGCTCATGGCCAGCAGCCCCGCCAGCCCGCCAAGAGTCTTGATTGCCTGGCGTCGAGAAGTAGTTTTTTGGAGTATAGGAGAGGGAAATTCGGGTTTGGGATTAGGGTAACCCATAAAGTATTCTCCTTGATTTCTATTGATTTAAAATGACTTATGGCCGAAATGACGGTTGTCTGTATACCGAAGTAAATAATACTATCACAAAACAGGATTAAAAGGGTCCAAAAAGACCTGAATATACGGCCTCGCTTGGCTTTGCCGTGACGAATGGCCCCGCTGCGGTTATCCTGGGTTCCTGGTCTCCTGATTCCCAACGAAAGGTGTCGCCCTACGTGCGATCGATCCTCATTTGGCTGGTTGCCCTGCAGATCCCGCTCTGTGCATCATTCGCCGCAGCCGACCCCGGCCCGCCCCCGGAACGCGGATTTTTTCGGGACGGGTACTATGCGGGCAAGGTCTTTCTCTACGACACAGGCTATATCCTTACTTCCCCCCTGCGCCTGACCGGACGTCAGGCCCTCGTCTGGGGAGGCATATTTGCCGTCACAGCCGTGGTGTACGCCAACGACCAGGAAATCCTCGATACGCTACAGGACTCGCGCGACACCCCGGGTATCAAATGGTTTCATGAAATGGGGGAATTCTTCGAGCCGGTGGGACACATGGGCGTGATGAACAAGTACTACCTGGGCGGACTGGCAGTGAGTTACATAGCGCAGCAGGACAAGGCCACCCGCATTTTCGCCGAAATTCTCGAGGCCCATTTCATCGCAGGCATGGGCAAGAACGTGGCCAATACACTGGCCGGGCGGGCGCGGCCACACGAGGAAAAAGGGCCCTACTCATGGGGCAACGACGACGCCACCAGCTTCCCCAGCGGCCACGCCATCAACATTTTCCAGTTGGCGACCATTCTTTCACACCACGCGAACCGTACCTGGTTCAGCATCGGCGCCTATACCATTGCCACGTCTGTCGGTGTTCAGCGGGTGATGAGTGATGCCCACTGGACCAGCGACGTGATCGTGAGTGCGGCCTTCGGAACGGCGGTGGCGCGATGCGTGGTGCTTTTGCATGAGAGTTACGGCGGACCGAGGCCCGTGGTCACGGCCACCGCCCAAGGTCCGGCCATGGGTCTCGTCTGGCGTTTCTGATTACTGGATGATGTTCAATATAACAGTACGATTTTGGCGATACCGTGCCCGGGGCAGGGATGGTCAACCTCTCCGAGAACGACCCGTAGCCACAGGCCGCCCATCCATATCCCCCATGCACACTCCGTTGTAGATTGCCGGCAGGCGCGTGCCTCCTGAGGACATCACCTGGCCCCGGGCATTTCGGATCTCCCAATCCACCACACAACCAAATGAGGAAAGGGGGGAATCCAAACTCGTCGGCCGCCGCCCTGGCGTCGCCCAACACCAGTAAGGCAGCGAAAAGGGCTCCCCCCCGATTCCGCTTATCGATTTCACCGGCCCTGGGTACGAAACCCGGGCCCTCATTGATTTATGACGCCGCAACGACGGAAAGGACGGAAAATAAACAGGAATAATTTTTGAGAAGCGGAAAATCAGAGGCCGGGCGGCGAGGGATTCCAACTCGAGGCCTTCCGGCGGGACGCAGCCAAGAAAGCCCGGGGGTGATCCGTGACAACATATTTATTTACTTTAATGGCCTTATGACAATAATTATGTTGTCGAAACCCCATAAAATACCGATTCCCCATTTTCAACCGTTTTGAGGTATACTCCATGTTAGTTGTGCTGGAGGGGGAAGACATGAAGGTCTGTTTCTTGTTCGTGGCCATTTTGGGTTATTGGTTCAGGGCCAGCCTTTGCTGATCTCTATACTCTTTCAGGGGACCTGGAATGGCGAACCGGACGTAATATTGATCATGAATTTCAACTCTAAACCAAGATAACCAACTACAGAACAACAACTTACATTGGCGACGACATCGGTTTTTTTTCTTGGACTTTAAGTAATTCAGCACTACCTTTCAATTAGTTTACAAATATTGCAACTATGAATCTAATGGTCTTTGACGGGCCGCGGAATTTTACCAATTGGCCGAAAGGTGCCGGACGATGATGAACCGCCTCTTCACCTTCGTATTTATCACGGTGGTCCTGTGGCTGTTGTGGCTGATCCTGGCGGGAAGTCTCGACCCCCAGGAGATGATGACCGGCGTGGTGGTCGCGGTTCTGGTGACCCTGCTGCGCAAAGACGGATCCTGCCTGCTGGGCGGGCCGGAAATCCTGCATCCCAAAAGGGTCCTCTACGCCATCCTCTACATTCCTTTCATGATGAAGGCCATCATCCTGTCGAACCTGGACATTGCCGGGCGCATTCTCAGGCCCCGATTGGACCTCAATCCCGGGATCGTCAAGGTCAAGACCCGTCTCAAAAGCCCCGTCGGCCGTATGATCCTGGCCAACAGCATCACCCTGACGCCCGGCACCCTGTCGGTGGATATCACCGGGGACACCATGTACATCCACTGGGTGGATGTGGAATCCCGGGACGCCGAAGCGGCTTCGCGCAAGATCGCGGCCGGTTTCGAGAAGTATCTGGAGGTCATCTTTGGTTGATCTGATCCTTAAAGCAGCCCTGGTTTTCGCGGGAATGGGTGTGGCCCTGGCCACGGTCCAGCTCCTGCGCGGACCGGACGCCCCCAACCGGGCCGTGGCCCTGGATGTGCTGACCCTGATCACCATGCCCCTGTTGGTGGGCCTGGCGATCCACGCGGGCCGGATCATCTATCTGGACGTCGCACTGGTCTACGCGGTCCTGGCTTTCCTGGGCGTCGTGGCCCTGGCCCGTTATTACGATCGGGGGATATAGAAATGATCATGACCGACACACCCC
>Ga0164315_10001308_pt1 | contig 18720 bp, 15 predicted proteins | sample GuaBasSedimGuay6_FD_113737 | JGI IMG/M metagenome (GOLD analysis project Ga0164315, IMG submission 113737) | Subseafloor sediment microbial communities from Guaymas Basin, Gulf of California, Mexico - Guay6, Core 4569-2, 0-3 cm | ecosystem: Environmental > Aquatic > Marine > Hydrothermal vents...
CTTTGTTCAGGGTTCAGTTCTTTAACAAATATTCAGTTATTTGATCTTCTGAAATTTATGATAATCTATCTGACCGGTTGAAGTGGTTAATCGAATAAAATAAGTTCCCGAATTAAGATCCGAAATTGAAATCCTGGCATCTTCAGAACTAAAAAATGTACCATCTAAAATCACTTTACCCAAAATATCAATGATCTCGTATTTCAATTCAGCATTCTGTTCAAACGATACCCTTACATGAAGAATCTGGCTTGCAGGATTTGGAAACACATTCCACTCGATCTCATTTTTAACCTCATCAATTCCATCAACTATGCTAAAACTCAATATCTCCAGGTCATCAAAATAAAATCCATCACCCACAACTGATTGATCTGAAACCAATCTAAATGCTATTTTCACTTCTCCACCGATATAATCATCAAGAGGAATTAATTCATTCACCCATTCCGAATTTGTTCCATCGTAAATAGGTTGTTCAAAATCCTGATTATCGTTACCCGCATGGTTATATTCCCCACACAAAGGGGTCCAGTTGTTTCCTCCATCTGCCGATGCCAATACTTGTGCATAATCCCAACTTGATTCAATATCCCACTTTGTCCAAAAACTTAAAAATGCAATATCCAGTTCACTTAAATCGACAGTTTCAACTAATTCAATCCATGTTTCACTATTATCTCCATAATTACCATAAGGTGAATCTGTAATAGAATGGTCAGGAGAATAAGAATCTTCATCAGTTGTATTCCAATTGTCGGTATTAAAAGGCTCTATTGACTCACCATCCGAGCTTACAATAGATATAAATGATCCGTAAAATAAATCAAAATACTCATCAGTAATATAAGTTCCATTATCAATGTGAGCTACGATATTAATCGGAGAACCATCGGGAATATCCAATATAAGACTGTATTCCAACAATATTTCCATTTCCTCTAACTTTTCAGGATCTGTAAATTCAAATTCAGTAATTCCGTACAGTTCAAGATTTCCGGAAAGCTCCTCGAAACTGATCTGTATATTTCCATCTTCAACACCCAGTCTTCGTAAATTAAATGGAATAGTACCATTTACCTCCTGAATATTACTACTTCCTCTGTAAGTCAATTGAGCATAAACCCCTGCTAAGCGCGCAAGCGTAAGATTCATATACAGATTCTCACGACAAAGCCCTAAAATCTCACTGGAAGCAGGCCAGAAAGAACTACCAACTTCCGGGGTCATTGACAAAATTGTTGGCTTTGTATCTCCACCATACAACCAGTCATCAGAATCACCTGCAGCGGGATAAAGTTCAGCACTAATTTGATTTGCATAATTATTATAACGAACCAATTCCTCGGTAAAACCCAAAAAATAATCGTGATCGGGAGTAAATTGGTTAAAATCAAACCCATAAGGAAACAGCAATAAATTACCATAAGTATGATAATTAAAAGCAAATTCAAATTCATGATTTTCGCATAAATACTTTATAGCCTGGGTTTCGGGTTCTGAAAAGGGATCCGGACCTCTGTAAGTTTCAAAACTAAAATCTCCTGAAGAACCAGATCCTCCCCATTCATAACCATAGTTTCTATTTAAATCAACACCCATATTGTTAGGGTTGCCATCATTATCTCTTCGGTTTTTACGCCACATTCCTCCACCATTGGGATTTGTAGATTGATTATAATTGTATCCATCAGGATTGATCATCGGAACAAAATACATTTCAGTATTATCTACAAGCAATTTTATATCCGGATCCGAATCATAATTCTCCAATAAATAATACATATAAAATATCAATTGAGATAGCCCTGCAGGTTCTCGAGCATGGTGTAAAGCGGTGTAAAGCACTTCGGGTTCATCCTCTTCATCAACATTGGGATTATCAGATATCCTTAACCAATATATTGGTCTGCCTTCATGGGTTTGAAAATCACTTATAGGCTGTTTTGCCGAAATTAATTCCGGGTAACGTGCTGCCATTGAATCTATATGCATTAAAAACTCTTCATAGGTAAAATATCCACCCATCGACCCCAATTCAAATGCTTCAGGAACATCGAACTCAAATCCTCCTCCACCATCACAAGGATATTCATCAAGCGATTTTGTATTGTTATTTTGTTCTACATAATAGGTTTCCATATCGTCGACTAACACATCATAAGAAACATCAAGACTCTGAATTATATTTAGCTCAGTAACTGAAAATTCACCAATAAACCACGTGTCTTTTTTAACCAATCCATGATCAACAGCTATTCCTTGTTTTGCTAGTTCTTGAATTTTATCATGATTAGCCCATAGTTTAACACGTTTATATTGAGCATTCGCGTTAAACGCAAATAAAAATACCAAGGCACTGATAATTATACTTTTCATTTTCAAAGTTTTAAGTTGGATATTCCATAAAATTAATGATCCTAATATATTTAACATTAATTCCAATAAAAAGAATCGATTAAATGTTGGATTTCAACGTCGATATAATCAATTACAGGTTTAAGTGAATCGCTATTTACATAAGTATCGAAATAAAGAGAACCCCTCAGGTAATAATCCGTGCTGTCGGTTAGATAAAACTGAATTGATGAAGCCACTTCACCACTGAGTCGGTACTTTAAACCATATACATCCTTTTCAGGGAAAACGATCGGAGATCGCTCTATTTTAGAAGCTTTGATCTGATGCTCATAAGTTAATTTTTGAGTTTGGTCAATGTGGGTTTTCAAATCATTATTTAAATTAACAAAGGTTAAATAAATAGTAGCCTTATGATTCGGGTAATAAATATTATACCAGCACCTTTCTTTATCTTTCAATACTAATTTTGCAAACTTAGAATACTCGAAACTAAAGGCACACTCGGTAGTAGAACGCTGATACTCATGGTTGTTCATGTCAATTCTAAAATATCCCGAAGGCCTGGGACTATAATTATCATCCTGACAAGATCCCATAATAAGGGTCAAAATAATCACAAAAAGTAGATTAAAGCTTCTCATTTTCGTCAATTATAGTTAATTGAATCTGCTTTACCTTTCGTTTATCAGAAGCCATAACTGTAAATTCATAATTCTCAAACTTCACCTTTTCACCTTTTTGAGGAATTATTCCGGCTTGTTCAATAATAAAGCCCGCAATAGAGTCAGCTTCACCTTTTGCCTCTTCGAACTCCTCCCCTTCGATGCCCAATACTTTATAAATGTCAATTAATGAAGTAGCTCCATCAAAAATGAAAACATTATCGTCTAGTTTTGAATATTTAATCTCCTCATCGTCAAATTCATCGGTAATTTCTCCAACAATCTCTTCTAAAATATCCTCTAACGTAACGATTCCGGAGGTACCCCCATATTCATCGACCACTATGGCAAGATGAACTTTCTTCCTCTGAAATTCTTTCAGCAGATCATCAATTTTCTTGTTTTCGGGCACAAAAAAAGGTTTGCGAAGCAATTCTTTCCAATCAAAATTATTGCGATCGATAAAGGGCAATAAATCTTTTAAATATAGAATTCCTATCACAATATCAAATGACTCTTCATAGATAGGAATCCGTGAATAACCTATTTCTCCTGCTTGTTTTAATAATTCTTCAAAACCAATTCCTTGTTCAAATGCCTTTGCAAAGGTGCGCGCCGTCATTATTTGTTTAACATCGGTATTCCCAAACCTCACGATACTCTTTAATATTTTGCGCTCCTCACGATGTAACGTATCTTCGGTTAATTCAAAAGCATGCTCAAGCTCTTCAACGGAAAGCGATTCTTTATTTTTTTTGATTTTTTTATCAATAAAAGATGTTGAATGGATCAATAAATAAGAAAACGGAGAGAAAATGCGCTCTATCATTAACATGGGTGCTGCCATAAACCTGGTCAATTTTGTGGCCTGATTAGTAGCATATACTTTTGGCAAAACTTCACCAAATAATAAAATAAGGAAGGTAACTCCCACCACCTGAATTAAAAATATCAAATAAGCAGGAAAACTGCTTAAACCCGGGATCATACCCATTAAAAAAGTTGACAACACCACAATGGCTATGTTCACAAAATTATTGGCTATCAAAATAGTAGCTAGTAATTTTTTGGGGTTTATCAGTAATGATTGTATGACTTTATCATTCGAATTCTCTGACTCTTCAATCTCAAGCAATTGAACCGGGGTAAGTGAAAAAAAAGCAACTTCTGATCCTGAAATAAGTGCTGAAAATAAAAGCAATACAAGTAGAGAAATAATCAGCCCAATTAATGTATACATATCATAAGAACCAAAAGTAATTTCCAGAAAAAAAATGCTGTAGAGAGGGGATTCCAATTGAACAATTTTGATTTATACTATATCCTTAAAACGGGAGATCATCCTTTTGTTCATCATTAGATGTTTCAGTCTCCGGTTTCTTAGAACTTACAACTTTGCTTTCATTAAATTCCTTAGGCTGAGAAGTTGGTGCAGGTATCGACCCCGAATCTTCTCTGCGACCAAGCATATTTAATTCACGAGCTTCTATTTCGGTTACATAACGAGTTTTTCCGTCCTGATCTTCATACGAACGAGTCCGTAATCGACCTTCTATATATACCTGCGATCCTTTTTTAAGGTAACTTTCTGCCACTCCAGCCAATCCACGCCATAAAACAACCCGATGCCATTCGGTATGCGTTTGCCGATCACCGTTCTTATCCTTATAAGATTCACCAGTTGCAACGTTAATGGTTGCCACTTTAATTCCACTTTCAAGATTTCTGACTTCGGGATCTCCCCCAAGATTACCTACCAAAATAACTTTATTTACACCAGACATATAATTCCTTTTAAAATGATTTAATAAATGAAGATTTCAAAGATAATCTTAAATATTAATTCTATGTTTCAAAACCAATTAAACTACATGCTTTTTATAAAATTTACTAACAATTGAGGCAAAGGGTATTTTACCAGATCTGATTTTTTAATAATTATAGATTCTTTGTTGTCGTTAATTGATATGGTCTCGAAAGACCAAAAACAAGCTTTTATTTTCTTATGTGTTAAAACATGCTTAATAATCGGTGAAGAAATTAAATTAATAGGTGGTCCGTACCCTCTTTCTTCAATTATAGCTTCAATTTCGTCTACATCAAGTAAGCGATCTTTACTTACAATTAATGGAAATTGATATAATCCTGTCCAAATGCCGCTATTTCTTTTAGAAATTTCCGTTTTACCATCAAGATCAGGGATCAGGTAATTAAAATACTCTTGTTTTACTTTAATTTTTCCAACTTTTACCGGAAGTTTATCTTGCACCCCGTTTTCAAATCCCAGACAATGTACGCTGACCGGGCAAGCATCACAATTGGGCTTTTTTGGTGTACAAATTAATGCACCCAATTCCATCATTGCCTGATTAAAAGTACCCGGGTCTTCTTTTGTGATAAATTCTTGTAAAATTGATCTTATAGAATTAACGGTACTTGATCTATCCACCGGTTCTTCGATTAAAAACAAACGCGAAACCACCCTCAAAACATTTCCATCAATTGCTGCAATAGGTTCATTAAATACAATCGAAGCTATAGCCGCTGCGGTATAAGGACCAACTCCTTTTAACTTAAGTAATTCAGTATAACTATCCGGGAATTTCGAATTGTACTGTTCAATAATTATTTGAGCAGTTTTATGCAGATTTCTCGCCCTGGAATAATACCCAAGACCCTCCCATAATTTTAAAACTTGCTGCTCATCTGCTTCTGCCAAATATTTAATTTGAGGAAAAGCATCTATAAATTTTAAATAATATGGTAATCCCTGTTCAATACGGGTTTGTTGCATTATTATTTCTGACAACCAAACCTTATAGGCATCAGAAGTTTTTCTCCATGGTAACGAACGTTTATTTTCCTCGTACCATATTAACAATTTGTAAGTAAAATCAATCAAAATAAACGCTTATAAATCAGAAAATTAGATAAAATAAAAAAAAGTAAAGGGCTATTGCTAAGAATATTAAAATAAATTTAACTTTGCACCCCGTTAAAAAAACGACCTTAAAATTATTTATAAACATATTAATAAAAGTAAAATGACAAAAGCAGATTTGGTAAATGAAATTTCGGAAAAAACTGGAATCGAAAAAGTTGATGTTCAAACCACAATTGAAGCTTTAATGGAATCGGTAAAAGATTCTTTATCAAACAATCAGAATGTTTACTTGAGAGGATTTGGAAGCTTTATCGTTAAGAAAAGAGCTCAAAAAACCGGAAGAAACATTTCGAAAAATACAACTATCATTATTCCTGAGCATTTCATCCCGGCCTTTAAACCGGCCAAAGTTTTTGTTGAAAAAGTTAAAAGCTCTGTAAAGGGTTAATTAAAAGCATAAAAAAAATTAGCTATGCCCAGCGGAAAGAAAAGAAAAAGACATAAGATGGCAACCCATAAGCGCAAGAAAAGGCTTAGGAAAAATCGTCATAAGAAGAAAAAATAGTATTCTGGTTTCGCTAATTTAGAAACCAGAAGTTAAGTTATTCATTTTAATGGATTCAGGAATAATCAAAATGATTATTCTTGATCCGTTTAAATAAAGGGCTCCTTAGTGGACTACGAATTAATACTCAATTCCAATAAACAGGATGTTGAGATTGCCCTAACGAAAGATAAAGTTCTTACTGAACTACACTACGAAAAGTCACAAACTGATTTCCAGGTTGGAGACATTTACTTAGGTAAGATCAAAAGGGTAATCCCAAGTCTGAATGCCGCATTTGTTGATGTTGGATATGAGAAAGATGCGTTTTTACATTACTCAGACCTTGGGAAAAATTACAACTCTCTAAAGAAATTTACGAAGCAGGTTCAATCTGGTGTACAGCATACCGACATGCTAGCCAAATTTGAAATACAGCCTGAGATTATTAAGCATGGTAAAATTAAAGAGGTTGTTGCTGCAGGTCAGCAAATCCTCGTTCAAATTGCCAAAGAACCCATCTCTTCTAAAGGTCCCAGGTTAACTTCTGAACTCACCATAGCTGGCAGATACCTTGTACTGGTTCCTTTCTCGAACAAAGTATCTATGTCGCAACAAATAAAAAACGGAGCTGACAGAGAACGATTAAAGCGGTTAATGCTATCAATAAAGCCTCCAAATTTTGGGATTATTGTAAGAACAGTTGCCGCCAAGAAAAAAGTGGCAGAATTACATGCAGATCTGCATATGTTGATGGAACGATGGGATGCATTAATATTAGGCTTCAGAAAAGCCAAACCTCCCAAAAGGGTTTTAGGTGAGTTAAATAAAACGACAACCGTACTTCGGGATTTGCTCGATACTAACTTCACGAAAATCCATGTTAGCAGCCCTGAACTGGTTGAAGAAATAAGGGATTATGTAAAAAAAATATCACCTGATAAAGCCAATATTGTTAAGCTTTATAAGGGAAAGCATCATATTTTCGATGCTTTTGATATCAATAAACAAATTAAGACCTCTTTTGGTAAAAAAGTTTCGTTACCCAGTGGTACCTATTTAATTATTGAGCATACCGAAGCCATGCATGTTATTGATGTTAATAGTGGTAACCGAAAAGCTCAATCGAAGGATCACGAAACCAATGTGCTGTCTATAAATATTGAAGCAGCCAAAGAAATTGCCCGAGTATTGAAATTACGTGATATGGGTGGTTTGATTGTTGTTGATTTTATCGACATGTACGACCAGGCCTCAAATCGTAAGCTTTGGGAAGCATTTAAAGGTTTTATGGCCGAGGATAAGACCAAAAGCAATGTTTTAATGCCATCAAAATTCGGTATCGTCGAAATTACCCGACAACGTGTTAGACCCGAAATTGATATTAAAACCGCTGAAGTATGCCCCACATGTAAAGGAAGTGGTGAGGTTGAAGCTTCGGTGTTGATCATTGATGAGATCGAAAACAATCTTAATTACCTTATCGAAACGCAAAATGAACAATCGATCACATTGGCTACTCATCCATTTATAGCCAGTTACCTAACCGATGGATTAATGTCGATGCAAATGCGATGGTATTTTAGATACAAAAAATGGATCAAGGTCAAACCCGATTCCTCTTATACTTTTCTGGAGTATAATTTTATCAATAAGGTTGGAGAAGCGGTCTTATTCTAATATCCCTCTTTGATTAGTACTTCAATAAATCATTTAAACCTGACTTTATCTCTTCCAATTCTTTGTTGCTTATGTTGCCCAATTTTTGCTTCAGTCTCCCTTTGGTTATCGAACGAATATGAAAAGTTAAAATTTCTGATGGCTTATTGAGGTTATTAATCGCATCCGGATGAAGAATAATATTTCCTTTATAATTTTTGATTTTAGTGGTTAATGGGCAACATATAACGATCTTTAAATATTGATTCAGAAGATTACCGCTTATAATGACCACCGGTCGAAATCCCGATTGTTCACTGCCCTTTACAGGACTAAGGTTTGCGTTCCAAATTTCTCCTTGCCGCATTTTTTGATCGATTATCGTTCGAAATTATCAATGTCAGTCAGGTAGTCTTCCATTCCTTCCTCAGCAATATTTAAAATGTCGGCATCTTCAGTTAACTTTTTAAAAGACCTCACATATTCAGCTCTTTTAAGCTGATCTAAATAAATAACTAAAGCCCTTTCGATAAGCTTATTTTTGGGTACTGAAAGCTCCTTTGCCTTTTGACCCAGTAACTCTAACAAACTGTCGGGTAATGAACTGGTGAATGTAGCCATAACTGCATATTTACAATATGTAAATATAATTTATATTTATTAAATACACTTGAATTTGTAAAATAATTAATGAATCAACCTTTTAATACAAGGTTTTTGAAATCTTGTTCCCCATCCAGAAATGACACATTAATCGGTATATAAAATACTTTTACACCCTCTAATTCTATTTTGAAAGGAAGCATCCGAACCGCATCTTTTTCGGTGGTTATAATTGCCGGATTTTCTTGATTCGATAAAATATTCTTCCATTTAGAAATATCGGAGCTTTTAAACGAGTAATGGTCCGGATAAGAGATCTGACCCTGTACACTAAATAAACTACCCAAATGCTCAATAAACGGTTTGGGGAAGGCAATACCTGTAATAGCCAGATAATTAAACGAATCGATTTGATCTGAAATATCAGAACCAAATAAGGTTCTTGGTGAATTATATCGCAAGCCGGTAAAAAATAATTGCTGGCCCGATTTTAAATTTAGCTTTGATTTAATCCTTCTTTTTGATTCCAAATTTAAATCAGCAGGGCATTTAGTAACCACTACAACTTCTGCCTGCTCAGCCCTTGATTTATGGTCGCGAAGATAGCCGGCGGGTAAATAATAATCGTCGGTATATAATTGGTCGAAGCGCGTGAGTAAAATATTTAAATGAGCTTTTATACTCCGATGTTGAAACGCATCATCCAGTAAAAACACATCTGTTTGAGGATAAAGCTCTTTAATCTTTTTCACCCCTTCTACCCTATTCTCGTCTACAAATACCTTTACATTAGTATATTTTTGAGCAATCTGAAAAGGTTCATCACCTACTTCATTTACTGAAATTTTTGGACCCACTTCTAAAAAGCCAATGGTTTTTCTTTTATACCCCCTTGATAAAACAGCAATATTTTTATTTTCTTTTAAAAGAAGTTCTATCAGGTACTCAATCATCGGGGTTTTACCTGTTCCACCAACCGAAAGATTACCAACACAAATCGAATATGCTGAGGGGGTCTCTGAATTAAGCCAGCCCTTATCATACCACTTATTACGAAGCTTCACGATCAAGCCGTACAGTGCTCCAAATGGATATAAAATTTTATGCGGTCGCATCAAATAATCTTTGTAGCTAAACAACAAAAAAAAGCCCGGACTATAAATTTCCGGGCCTTCAATTTTAACTTTATGTCTTACTACTTTACTAAAAGCACTTTAATCGTTTTAATATTATCTCGATAAATCAATTTCACAAAATAGATTCCGGCTGATAAATCTGATACATTAAACTTTATGGTATTTTCTTTTGTGATAATTTTTGACCGGACAATTTTACCATCTTCGGTCAGAAACTCCACCAACATATCGTCATATGAGTTTTTCAGCTCTATAAATACCAGATCATTCGCCGGATTCGGAAACACTTTTACATCATTGAGCAATAATAATTCATCAATCCCTACGGTGGACTCGACAATGAAACTTTCTTCATATGTGCAACCATTGGCATCGGTAATAATTACGGTATAGGTTCCTCCGGATAAGCCGCTAATATCCTCTTCTGTTGATCCATTTGACCATTCGTAGGTATAGGGAGGAGTTCCTCCATCTACTTCAATTTCTATAAACCCATCGTCACCTTCTGCTTCGTGAACTACTGCAGACGCACCAATAACTAATTCCTCCGGTTCGTCCAAATTAAAAGCTCCACCAACAATACATCCATTGGCATCCCTAACCTGATACGTATAATCTCCCTGGCTTAAGTTGCTGAAGGTATTAACCGCTGTAAACTCACCCCCATTTAATGCATATTCGAAAGGTGGAAACTCACCCGAGGCATTTAAAGTAACAGAACCATCACTTAAACCAAAACATGAAATATCTACTTGATCGACCCCAACCGAAATATCATCAGGTTGATTAATTGTAAAAGAATATTCTAAAGTACAATCGTTAAAATCGGTAATAATAACACTATGTAATCCTCCACTTAAGCCTTCAAACACTCCGGAATCTGAAGAAACTCCCCCGTCAATTGCATATACATAAGGTGGTACACCACCCATAGCTGCAATATCGATTGCTCCATCGTTACCTTCACAACTAAGATCTGTAATCGTTACATCTTCAATTTGCAATTCAGCGGGTTCGTTAATTTGCACATCAATATTATTCGAATAACATCCATTATTATCTTTTGCAATTAAACTGTGAGCACCTGCATCAACGCCTTCAAATAACCCACTATTTTGCATTACACCATCATCAATAGCATATTGATATGGTGCAAATCCATCACTAGCCGAAACTTCCACAGATCCATTAGCCTCATCAAAGCAAATTACATCTATAACTTCTTCAATAGCAATCGCCGGATTCTCAGCAACAGTAATTAAGTCCACAGATGTTTCTGAAACACTTTCATCATCACTGTCGGTTATTGTTAAAGTAACATCGTAATTTCCAGGGGTAGCATAAGTAATACCCACCGGGTTTTGCAGATCTGATGTAGCTGGATTCCCCCCTTCGAATTCCCAGGCCCAACTAATAGGATTTCCGCCACTCAAGTCTGTAAAATCAACAGAGTTGCCTTGACATAGTTCGGCGGTGCTAATTGAATAACTCACAGCTAATTCAGTAATTTCGACACAAAAATCATGCACTGCCTGGTAACCAAAATCAGCAACCGGCATCTGAATCAATACATTACCCTGGCCATCAGTAATAGAATAATCACCATCTATACTACAACCTGATGCCTGACCAGCTAACCCATCGCCAAAAGAATCGTTAATAATAAACTGATAACAACCCGCATTCAGACACAGTAAAAAATCAAATTGACTCAGGTCATCAAATGGTCCATCGGCAACAATAGTGTTATTATTTGCATCTCTTATTTCCCATGTGGTTTCTTCTCCCCAGCAATCTGTTTCTAAATGAACTGCAATAAATTCACCATTAGGTACAGCATTAAAATTAATTTCCTTTTGGTTGTTACTTTCATCATCATCAGCGCCATTGTTAGGGTTTACAACCCTCACCTGAAATACCAATGACCCTTCGGTTATTGCAATAGGATCCAAATTGATTGTAATATCCTCTAAACTTAGCAGGCTACCCGTCCATTGGTAACTCAGGTTATAATTCCCAATACCGTATTCAAGTGTAAAACTTGTCAGTTCATCTGTTCCAAGGTTTTTCACCTTAACTCCCGGATTAATACTCGAGTTGCATACCATACCAGGAACACCCATAATCTCTACCAAAAATGGGTTAACTGCAAGAAGTGTACTACTATACAAATTTGATTGCCATACACCTCTTCCATATGTTCCAGCTGTTATAATACTACCAGCATGGTTTATTACCAGATCATTTACAATGGTATGAGGCAAATCTTTGAAAAAATCATCCCAAACCCCAACAGTTTCATCATAATAATATACCCCGATGTCATTTCCAATGTATATTCCATCATTACTATCGTGTTGATATACTACACAATTTACAGGAATGTTAGGTAGAGCCCCTGAGATATTAGTCCAGGATGAACCCCCATTTGTAGATTTGTAAACTTTTGTTCCATTTGTCCAGCCTCCAAAAGTGATCCAGAGTGTATTTTGATCGGTATTGTGGACCACAATATCTGAAATAAAATTGCCGGGTAAACCAGAAAGTTGTGTCACTGCTGTACCTCCATTAATAGTTTTATAAAGATTAGCTCCCCTCGAAATGTAAATTACATTTGAATTAGATGGAGCAACCTCAATTTCATTTAAATTTCCTCCAAAATCAAAGGTCGTAAGTGCATTCCAACTTCCGGTGTATTCATACAATTTGGTATATCCTACTAAAAGTCGATTATGATCATTAGGATCTAATTGCAATGGGGTAACCCATGCCCCACTTTCAGGTGATCCTATATTAGATATATTATCTCCACCATTTGTGGATTTATATATATTGGATGCGAATTGAATTGCCCCATAAACGATATCTGGATTAGTAAAATCGATAGCACAACCCATCCCATCAGCACCATAGTAATTTTTCCATCCGCCCGGACCAGTTTGTGTATAATAACCTCCATTATCCTGTAAACCTCCAACGATTGCATTTGAATTTTGCTCAGTACCATCAATTTCGTAAAACTGACCAATTTGCAACCCGGGAGATAAGTCCGTAAAATTTACTGCACCATTCGTTGATTTATAAATTCCGCCATCACTTCCACAAAACAATGCATTGCCAAAAAATCCAAGGTAATGAATATCGGCATGCGTATAAGAAGCCCCTGTAGGGTTGCTCCAGGAATTTATTTTGGTGAATCCGTTTCCACCATTTGTCGACTTCCATACATTTAAAACACCATGATAAACAATATCCGCATTCGATGGATCAATAGCTATTGCCAAATCGTACCATGCCTGTGTAGATTCATAAATATCCGGAGTAGTACCTCGCAGCGAAAATGAAGTTCCTGAATTTGTTGACCTGTAAAGTCCTTTATATCCGTTGTTATTAGCAGCTAAACTGAGATATACATAGGCTGAGTTTGCTGGTGTAACTCCAATAACAATACGTGATACATCTGAACCCGGCAAACCCGAAGTTATTTCCGAAAATGATGTTCCCCCATTTGTCGAACGATAAAACGAACTTGAAGTAACGGTGTAAATTGTTTGAGAATCACCTGGTTTAAAAGAAAAGTCCCTAGTCGACTGTGCTAAAATGATATTAAATGTTGTTCCCGCATTGGTCGATTTATAAAGTCCAGAATTTGTCGATGCATAAACAATTTGAGAATTATCAGGGTCAATTACCACATTACTAACTTTACTATTTCCTGTTAAGGTCAAACCTGTGGTATTCCAATTTACTCCCCCATCGGTTGATTTCATAATTCCAATGCTGTAAGTATCTCCGGCATCATCATCTCCCGTAGCTATATAAATAATATCAGAATTGTTAGGATCAATAGCAATAGATGAAACACCTATAACACCAAGCTGATCATTTAATACAACCCAGCTTTGGCCATTATCAGTCGATTTCCATATCCCCCCTGCCGGTGCTCCAATATAAATGGTACTTGGATCATTAGGATCAACGGCAACCACATTTATTCTACCATGGCCTGCACTCCAACTTCCCGTTAATTCATAATCAGATGGACCCATTGCTGTCCAAAGGCTTTGGTCTTTGGTGGTGCCACCTCCTGATCCGTTCGACTTAGCCTGTTGGATACCAGACCAGATATAAGACGAAGAAGGGAGTCTTCCATCTCTTAATAACCTTGATTGCCAGAAATGTTCCCAACGCTTAAATTGTTTAAACCCTTGACCCTTTTCAGGTGTTTTGTTCTCCCAATACTCATTAAATTCCTGCTGATATTCAGCAAAAGTTTTCTCAGAAGTGTTTTTAGACTTGACCCAGGGGCCGTCAGGTTGAGCGATCAAATCAGAAGAAAAAAATAGGATTGAGGCCGACAACATTAAAATGGACTTTCTAAACATAGCTTTATATTGTTTGGTTATAGGAAATAGGATACGGGTAAATTTATGTAAAGATCCTGTGTTCGCCAGAAAAAAAAATAAATTAATCTCCATAATCGTCATATTTAATCCAAAGGACTACAAATACATCTCAATTAAATTAAATTTGATACCTAAAACAATAAGATAAAAATGACTCAAATTAAAGAAGTCTTACAAAAACTCGAGACATTTGCTCCTCCCGTGCTACAGGAAAATTACGATAATGCTGGCTTGATCGTTGGTGATGCATCTGATGAAGTAAGAGGGGTTTTAATCAGTTTAGATACAACTGAGGATGTAGTAAATGAAGCTATTAAAAAGGGATGTAATCTTATCATATCTCATCATCCTATTGTTTTTTCAGGTTTAAAAAAACTTACAGGTGCTAATTATATTGAACGGGTTGTTATATCAGCTATTAAAAATAATATTTCGATCTATGCCATGCACACCAACCTCGATAATATGGCTCATGGTGTGAATAAAATGATTGCTGATAAACTCGGTTTAATAAACACAAAGATTCTTGCTCCAAAGAAAAATCAATTGTTGAAATTGGTTGTTTTTGTTCCTTCATCTCATTCAGAAACAGTTCGAAACAGTTTATTTAAAGCAGGTGCCGGAAATATTGGAAATTATTCTGAATGCAGTTTTAATTCAGAAGGTGAGGGAACATATAAAGCGAATAATAAAGCAAATCCATTTAAAGGAGAGATCGATAAAACGCATTCCGAAAAAGAAATAAAAATTGAAGTTGTAGTACCGAAGTATTTAAAATCCGGGGTTATTTCAGAAATGCTCAATGCACATCCTTACGAAGAAGTGGCGTACGATTTAATACCAATCGAAAACGAATTAGCCTCGATCGGAAGCGGAATGGTCGGCGAGTTAGCTGAACCAATAAATGAGAAGGATTTTTTAAGTCTTCTGAAAACTAAAATGAAAACCAAATGCATCAGACATACCAGTTTTTTGAACAAGCCAATTAAAAGGGTTGCGCTTATTGGAGGCGCAGGCTCTTTTTTACTACAAAATGCTAAAGCCGAAAAAGCCGATATTTTTATTACCGGAGACGTAAAGTATCAAGAGTTTTTTGATGCTGATAATCAGCTTGTTATAGCTGATATAGGACACTATGAAAGCGAACAGTTTACCATTGATTTAATAGGTGGTTTTTTAATTGAAAATTTTTCTAAATTTGCAGTCCGTTTTACGGAGGTAAATACAAATCCCATTAACTATTATTAATACATGGCAAAAAAGAAAGCCGCTGCAAAAGAGCACTCAGTAAAAGATAGATTAGTAGCACTATATCAACTTCAAAGCATAGATTCAGAAATAGATCGAATTCATACAATTCGTGGAGAGCTTCCTCTCGAAGTTCAGGATCTTGAAGATGATGTTGCTGGACTAGAAACCAGGTTAGGTAAATTTGAAGAAGAAATTGCTGAGCTGGAAAAAAAGATTTCAGAGAAAAAATACTCAATTCAGGATTCATTAGACCTCATAAAGAAATATGAAGGTCAGCAAAGTAACGTCAGAAATAACCGAGAATTCGATGCCCTTTCAAAAGAAATCGAATTTCAAGGACTGGAGATGCAATTAGCTGAAAAACACATTCGCGAATTCAGAGCAGGTATTGAAGGTAAAAGTGAGATAATTGAATCCTCTAAAGAGCTTTTTGAAGAAAGAAAGCACGATCTTGTGCATAAAAAGAAAGAGCTGGACGATATAATCAAAGAAACTGAGAAGGATGAAAAGCTCCAACTTAAAAAATCAAAAGCCGCTGAAGCTGCGATTGAAGATCGGTTATTAACCGCTTACATGCGTTTGAGAAAAAATGCAAGAAATGGATTAGCTGTTGTACCGGTATTAAGAGATGCATGTGGAGGTTGTCACAGTAAAATACCACCACAGCGCCAGCTCGATATTAAAACTTTTAAAAAGATTATTGCTTGTGAACATTGCGGACGTATTCTGGTTGATACGGACATTATGGAAGCATAAACAAAAGATCTTTTAAAATCTGTAGCCTACCGATACCAAAATTTCGACAATAGATTGGTTTACCTGTTCAATTGGAGCAATACTTGGGCTGTATGCTGATTGGCTGCGATATCCGTTTTTATAGTTTCCCGACAGATTAACATACAAATTCATATCTGTAAGTACACCTGCACCTAAAGCAAAGGTGTTAAAATAATCAGGAATATCGGAGGTTATACTTTTATAAGCATTTTGACGGAAAGCATATCCGGCTCTTACACTATATCGGCCAAACCACATTTCACCACCAATCTTAAAATTAACTGCATTGCGCAACGATTCCGATATAATCTCATTTTCGGGATTAAAATTAAATTGGTCCGATAATATTTCAGCTTTGCCATAATTGATCCACTCAACATCAATACTCAACAATCCTTTAAACCCACTGATAAGCGCTGCACTCAATATTAATTTCCCGGGATTTCTAACGGCATATTCTATATCGCCATCGGGCGATTTTTCGGAATAGGAAGTTCCGTCCTTGAATTGCGATCGAAGCACGGTCGTCCAATTATCGGTTATATGTAATTGATTTGGAATATGATAAGCAAGTCCTAAACGCAACCAATCTTCAGGCTTATAAATAATTCCAAGTTTTATATTAACGCCACCTATACTTGTATTTTGTTCATAGCTAAACGTATGGTAATCCAATAATAAGGAATCGTCTATGGTATTCTCTTTATAAGTCGTTTTTCGATCATAGTTACCCATTGTAAATCCCAGCGTCAGGCCAAGGTATACCTTCTGCTGAATTGCCATTGATCCGTTTAAATATATTTCGCCTAATGAACCATTTTCAATAACCTCATAGGTCTGATAAACACCCGGAAAATATTCTTCATATCGGGGTTGTGTCAAATAGGTTGTCGATTCGATTGAATCTTCATCAATTAAATAGGTTTGCCAGGCCAAATTAGAATAAAAGGGTGATTCAACAGGTAAGTCGTCAACCGCTACTCCTTGAGCTTGGGATGTAAAATCGAATAACATCGAACTGCCATTATTATTATTATAATCTGTAAGAGAATTGAATTTAAAGTCTTTAATTCGGAAATATCCGAGTGAAAAATTGAAATAATTTGGCTTTACTGATTTTGGTGCACCGGAATAATTGTATCCCAGGTTTGAAAATATAAATCTGCCTTCATTACTTTTAAAATTTTGATCGAGCACATCTACATCAGAATTGTAAAATGCTACACCCGGAGTAATTTCTATCTCGCTTTTGCGGTAAATACCACTACCCGCTGGGTTAATTAATGGGGTTGACAGATCCCCTCCTAAAGCGCCAAAAGCTCCGGCCATTGAAGCTACTCTAGCAGTTCCTGAAAAATCAGTTGAAATATAACGAACAACATCTGTTTCGTTTTGTCCGAAATGCGGATTTAAACCACCAATAAAAATGATCATTCCTAATGTTATGAATATCCTTTTCATTATCGTGGTCGTTTACCTGTGTAACTTCCTCCACCGGAACCTGAAGAACGAGATGGAGAGGACGAACGACCTGATGGACTACTCTGATAACTTCTGGATGAGTTGAAATTAGAGCTTTTATTATAATTGTTACTCTTATTTGTATTTGACTTGCCACTGCTTGAATTGGTTACATATCTACTCTTACCAGAAGACCCGCTTTGACGACCGGTATTTACTACACCACTGGAGCCCGATGCTCTATAATAAACATATTTTGAATAATTCACCCCGGTGCCATTGAACCTTTCCGATGAGTTAATTCCATGAAAAAAACCAATATTATTACCATAAACATAGGATCCTCCGGGTGGGCTAGAATAATCGTTTCCATATCCATAATTATTTGGATAATAACCATAACTGGGGGTCATATAAGGATTTATACTATAAGGTGAATCAAAACAATTGTAACCATTGTAACCATTGGTTCCATAACCATAAGTTCCATAACAATAATACCTTGGATAATAACCATATGGTTTTCTATAATTTCCATATCCCCTTCCGTAAAATGGATAAATATTTCCATATCCAAACGACATATTAAAGTTTATTGGTTTAACATATGGAGAGTAATCCGGAACAGTTGGCCGATAAGGTTTAATAACAGATGCATCCTGATCAGAAACATCATTTTCGTCATCCAGGGCGGCAACTAAATAGTTAATATCATACGGCTTGTAAATATCGTCCATATAAGCCAATGAAGCCTCTCGATTTGTTGAGCAAGAAGAAAAAGCAATCAATACAACAAGAGAAATCATCCCTGCAAACCATCCGAAAGAACTCTTCGATAAATTTGACATGATTAATTTCATTTTACGTAAGATTTAATTCTATTTAAATAACTTTGCTCTTTTCAAAGATACAATAATCATACCGCAATACCTATGAGTAAATTAACAACGCGAGCAGATAACTATTCCGAATGGTA
>Ga0164315_10001309_pt1 | contig 18716 bp, 18 predicted proteins | sample GuaBasSedimGuay6_FD_113737 | JGI IMG/M metagenome (GOLD analysis project Ga0164315, IMG submission 113737) | Subseafloor sediment microbial communities from Guaymas Basin, Gulf of California, Mexico - Guay6, Core 4569-2, 0-3 cm | ecosystem: Environmental > Aquatic > Marine > Hydrothermal vents...
AGCTTTATCGAAGAGATGCCGCTGGGTGTGATGGGTGATCATGATCGTGCCGAGACCTATGTATCGAGCGATGAGATCAAAGTAGAGCTGGAAAAGCAGTTCACACTCAATGAAACAGAAGAGACAAGCGGTGGGCCAGCCCGTTATTACGGTTTGCAAGGTAGTGAAACAAAAGTGGGCTTCATTTCACCGCATAGCCATAATTTTTGTGGTGACTGTAATCGAGTTCGGGTGACCGCTGAAGGCCGGTTATTACTTTGCCTTGGACATGAACATTCTGTCGATTTAAGAAGGGTGATTCGAGCCAATCCAGGTGATTTGGAGAAATTGAAAGAGACACTGATTCAGGCGATGGAAATTAAGCCTGAACGGCATGAATTTAACACCGACGGTCAGCCGGTGGTATTTCGGCACATGAGTGCCACAGGTGGTTAGCGGTAAGGTTCTTAGTTTTAAAAATTAAATAATAATCAACTATTAGTTTTAGATTACTCAGCAGGAGAGAAATGATGCAAAAATCGTTAGTAATAGATGCGGACAAATGTACAGGCTGCTTGCAGTGTGAGATGGCTTGTTCGGTTCACGCAGAAGGGGTATTTAACCCATCAAAATCAAGAATTAAAACTTTCCCATTCCATGATGAAGGAATCTTCGTCCCTTATACCTGTACACAGTGTGATGAGGCATGGTGTCTGCATGCCTGCCCTGTAGAGGCGATCCAGCTCAATAGAGAAACTGGCGCGAAAGAGGTTATCAATGATCTTTGTGTCGGCTGTAAAGTCTGCACAATTTCTTGCCCGTTTGGCACGATTAACTACAACGCCGATAGCGGTAAAGTCATCAAATGTGACTTATGTGGCGGCGATCCAGAATGTGCAAAAGCTTGCCCAACCAGTGCAATTACATACGTGGATGCTAACTGGACCGGTTATGACAAAATGAAGCAATACGCAGCGAAAGCGATTCCAGGTCAACCAGCTAGCTAAATCCGAGTAATTATTCGTACTCGTTACAGAATTTAAGAGGAATTTGATATGTCGTGGACTAAAAAAGTATTAAGGGTCAACCTAACAGAAGGTACCTGTAAAGAAGAGCCGCTCAATATGGAGTGGGTAGAGCAGTTTTTGGGTCAACGTGGTTTGGCAACAAAGTATTTGGTTGAAGAGATGGATCCAGCGGTGGATGCACTTTCACCAGAAAATAAAATGATCTTCATCACAGGGCCATTAACTGGAACAATGGCTTCAACAGGTGGTCGTTACTCAGTTGTTACAAAAAGCCCGTTGACGGGTGGTCTGGCGTGTTCAAACTCAGGTGGGTTTTTCGGCAATGAGATGAAAAATGCCGGCTGGGATATGGTCATTGTCGAAGGGAAATCAGCAGCCCCTGTTTATTTAAACATCCAGAATGAAAAAGCGGAGCTTCTCTCTGCAGAAGGATACTGGGGTAAATCAGCCTGGGAAACGGAAGAAGGCTTAAAAGCACAGCACCAGGATCCTTTGTTAAGGGTCGCTACGATCGGTGTTTCTGGCGAGAAGGGCGTGTTGTACGCCGCGATCATTAATGATTTACATCGTGCCGCGGGTCGTTCTGGTGTTGGCACTGTTATGGGTTCTAAAAACCTCAAAGCGATCACAATTAGAGGAACAAAGGGTGTCGGTAACATTAAAGATCCTGCTCGTTTTTTCCAGGCAACTCAGGAAGCGAAGCAGGTTTTGGCCGAGAACCCTGTTACAGGTGAGGGCTTGCCAGCACTGGGCACTCAGGTTTTGATGAACGTTATCAACGAAGTGGGCGGTATGCCAACACGTAACTGGCAGGACAGCGTTTTTGAAGGTGCGGGCAAAATTTCAGGTGAAGCGATGCTTGAAGTGCGTGAGTCTGATGGCAAGGCGAACCTGACTAGGAATGGTGGTTGCTTCGCTTGTACGATTGCTTGTGGTCGAATCTCAACGATTGATCCAGAACATTTCACCGTTAAAGATAAGCCGGAATACCAGATTGCTTCAGGCGGTTTGGAGTATGAGGCAAGTTGGGCTTTGGGTTGTGATACCGGCGTTGATGACCTTGATGCGCTGACCTACGCAAACTTCCTTTGCAATGAGCAGGGAATGGATCCAATTTCTCTTGGATCAACCATTGCATCGGCAATGGAACTGTACGAAATGGGTGTGATTAGCAAAGAAGATACTGGTGGTATCGAGTTGAACTTTGGTTCTGCTGAAGCCATGGTTGCGGTTTGTGAATTGGTCGGTAAGGGTGAAGGTTTTGGCGCGATCATTGGCCAGGGCTCTAAGCGGATGTGTGAGAAATATGGGCATCCAGAACTCTCTATGACTTCAAGGGGCCAGGAGTTCCCAGCCTATGATGGCCGTGCCATCCAGGGTATCGGTTTGGGGTATGCAACCTCAAACAGGGGCGGTTGCCACCTGAGAGGTTATACGATTGCTTCTGAAGTGCTAGGGGTTCCTATTAAAACAGATCCAGCCGATGCGGATGGTAAGGCTGATCTGCTGATTGCTTTTCAGAATGCAACGGCGGCATTTGATTCAGCGGGAATCTGTATCTTTACCTCCTTTGCCTGGACATTAGAGAATGTTGCACCTCAGCTGGATGCTGCGTGTGAAGGTGACTGGACACCTGAAAGACTGGAAGAGCTGGGTGAGCGAGTCTATAACCTGGAGCGCCAGTTCAACTATGCAGCGGGTCAGTCTGGTGCTGATGATACGCTACCAGATCGCTTGACAAAAGAGGCGATTAAACAGGGCCCAATGAAAGGTCAGGTTAGTCAGTTGGCTAAAATGTTACCTGAGTATTATGCTGCTCGCGGCTGGAATGCCGATGGCACCATTCCTCAGGAAACAAAAGATCGTCTAGGCCTCTAAGCTTGGCAGGTCTAACTCGGTAGTTTAAGAAGAGCCCTACTAGTAGGGCTCTTCTTGTTTTAGCGCAAATAATTTCCACCCTTCTTCTAATGGAATAAAAATTATGCATCATGTCATTATTGGGGCTGGCCCCGCAGGTGTTGTCGCCGCAGAAAGCTTAAGAAAAGCGGATTCTTCAGCAAAAATCACGATTCTTGGTAAAGAGAGCGAGCCGCCTTACTCCAGAATGGCAATACCCTATAAATTAAAGGGAAAAATTGAAGAAGAAGGTATGTATCTTCGCCATGATCCGGAGCACTTTAAAGCTTTGGATATCGATGTCAGACAATGTAATGTCGATAAAATTAACCCCGAATCAAAAACACTCGAACTTTCTGATGGTTCGCAACAGAGTTATGACAAACTGTTAATTGCAACCGGTGCAACGCCATTAACGCCACCTGTAGAAGGGATGGAGCTGCCCGGTGTTCATAAAAGCTGGACGATGGATGATATGCGAGGCATTGAATCACTCGCCACTAAGGGGGCTAAGGTGGTACAAATTGGTGCGGGATTTATCGCCTGCACTAATATGGAAGGGATTGTTGCACGCGGTGTTGATCTGACTATTGTCGAAATGGAAGATCGTATGGTGCCGCGAATGATGGACGAGATTGCCGGCAATATGATTAAAGACTGGTGTATTAGCCAGGGGGTTAATGTGCTGACAAATGGCATGGTCACCTCAATTAAAGAGTCAACGAATAGTGCGAGTCGCTATCAGGTAACCGTTAAACAAAAAGGGGCTTCGAGTGTAGCTGAGCCTGTTGCAGAAGAAAAAGAGGGCGGTGGTTTTTTTGGTGCGATTAAAAAAGCACTATTTGGTGGTGAGCCGGAAGTGGTCGCTGCAAGGGCATCAGAAGAGATCACACTTGATGCTGATCTCGTTATTGTTGCAACGGGTGTTCGTGCGAATATTGGTTTTCTGGAAGGAACGGGTATCTCGGTCGACCAGGGAATTCTGATTAATGAACGGATGGAAACTTCCGTTGCGGATATTTATGCGGCGGGTGATTGCGCGCAAGGCAAAGACTTTAGTACAGGTGAACAAGAGGTACATGCGATTCAGCCGGTTGCTGTAGAACATGGTCGGTTTGCAGCGCAGAATATGCTAGGTCGCTCGGTTGAAAACCCCGGTAGCCTGAATATGAATGTGCTGGATGCGGTGGGCTTGATCAGTTGCTCATACGGTCTGTGGATGGGTGTTGAAGGAGGTGACTCGGTAAAGGTTGTCGAAAAAGATTTATGGCGTTACCTGAACCTGCAGTTTGATGGTGATGTGCTTGTAGGAACTACCGCGATCGGTGTGGCCCAGCACATGGGTGCCATGCGGGGGCTTATTCAAATGAGAGCCAATTTGGGTGAGTGGAAAGCGATTCTGATGGAGGAGCCGGCGCGTATTATGGAGGCTTATCTGGCTCTAACTCAAAGTGCTGTTATCAAGTAATTATTATGAAAATCACAATAAAACTGTTCGCAACCTTCGAACCCTATCTGCCTTCTAATCGTGAGGGCCATGCTGCGGAGCTGGAGCTATCGGAAAAGGCAACAATCAGCGAGGCAATTGCAAAGGTAAAAGTGCCGGATGACAAGGTTCACCTGATTCTGGTAAATGGTATCTATGTCAGCCCGGATATCAGAGCGACACACGTACTTTCTGAGAATGATGTGCTGGCTCTATGGCCGGCTGTTGCTGGTGGCTGATTTCGAGTTGAAAATATAGCGTGTCTTCAATCGATCTTAAAAAACCGAGCAAGTCACTTGAAAAGGAGCTGGGCTACTCAGTAAAAGAGTTTCTAACGACTTTAAAAAGACAAAAGATCTTTTTAGAGACGCAAATTTTTGATGATCATATTGAAATTAAATTGGTGCACGGAAAAGTTGCTCTCTTTTTTATTGAAGAGACGGAAAGGCGAATCGCCTCGATGAGGCTGCCGTTACTGAGAGTCAGGATGGAGCTTTTTTCCCTCGATGATGAGCAGGAAAAGCACTTCTTTAGGCAGTTTTTGCGTGCATTCCAAAAAGGAGGGGGTTAATGAAAGGTCATAAAATACATTGTATTTTCGATGATGGTAATTCGCTGGACTTTGACTGTAGTGCTGAAGACAGTTTGATAACGGGTGCAGAAAAACAAGGGTTATCCTTCGTTTTTGGTTGCAGACAGGGAGTTTGTGGCACCTGTAAAGTTCGCTGTACTGAAGGGAGTGTTAATCACGGAGAGCAGGCGAGCCTGGATGTATTGCCGGAAGAAGAGAGAGAGCAGGGTTATATCCTTTCCTGCGTTGCTTCACCCAGAAGTGACCTGGTTATCGAGTTTCCATACGATGCTGTTGACGTGGGTGTTGATAGCGATGCAACAAGCAGCATAGCGACAGTTCTTGGTTGCGAGCAACTTTCCACAACGGTATTTCGGTATCGATTACAGCACATGAGTGAAGAGGGTAGTCAGCCAGAAGCGCTAGAGTTTATTCCGGGCCAGTATATGGAGCTGAATATTCCAGAAAGTGACTATTGGCGTGCGTTCTCGATGTCCTCTGTGCCGGATGAGAAGGGCGAGATGGAGTTCATTATTCGGCTTCAGGATAAGGGGAAGTTTTCAAACTACCTCAGGGATGCCGTTAAAGTGGGTCAGCAGGTTAAGATGAACGGCCCTTATGGGCAATTTACTTTGGAGCCATCTAATCGAGTTCGTGCGTTTGTCGCGGGTAGTACGGGGCTCGCGCCATTGGTCTCGATGTTGAGAGGTATGGCTTTGACGAATGATAACGGCGAGGCGCATCTATTTTTTGGAATGGGTGACCCAGAAACCTTTTTTTATGAAGAGGAGCTACGGCAGCTAGAAAAAGCCATGCCCAATTTGAAGCTACACCTCTTTTTGATAAGTCCAGCGGATGATTGGTCGGGAGAGAAAGGTTCCGCTGTTGATGGCTTTCGCAAGCAGTTTGATGGAACAGGAGTCTTGCCAGATGTTTATATTTGTGGACCTGATGGCATGATTAAAGCGACAGAGCAGGTTTGTAGCGAGCTGGGTATTCCCGCCGAACAGCAGTTTAAAGAGATTTTTGTCGCAAGTGGACGAACAAAATAGAGATAAAGCAACTTTGGTGACACAAGAAAATGACCGGCTTTTTCGTTTCCTGTTTGAAGATATTGGTGTGCGGGGTGAAATGGTCTCTTTGGATGCGAGCTGGCAAGCAGCACTTTCCATGCACGATTACCCAGAGGTTGTTGCAGAGCAGTTAGGGCAAGCGCTGTCTGCTTCTTTACTGTTGTCGGCTACATTAAAATTCAAAGGCTCTTTAATCTTGCAGGTGCAAGGCGATGGGCCGATTAAGATGATGGTGGCGCAATCTACAGACCAACAAACGGTTAGAGGTTTAGCTCACTGGGATGATCCGGTTGAGCCGGGTGATCTACAGGCTTTATTTGGTGGTGGTCGGCTCGTTTTAACCATAAAACCAGATAACGGTCAGTCTTATCAGGGGATTGTTGCATTAGAGGGTGATTCGCTCGCAGCGGCCATTCAGTCCTACTTTTCCCAGTCCGAACAGCTTAATACACGTCTCTGGTTTGCCGTAGATGGTCAACGAGCAGTTGGTTTGATGATGCAAGAATTGCCAGCTAAGCACGGTGAAAAGGTCGATTGGGAGCGGGTTGAGCTGTTAGCCGAGACAATTACAGACAGAGAATTGCTGGAGCTACCTGCAACAGAGGTTATCTACCGGCTGTTTCACGAGGAAACGGTTCGGCTTTACGATCCAGAGCCTGTTTCATTCCGCTGTGGCTGCTCAAGGGAAAAGCTGGAATCAAGCCTAATCACGCTAGGCCGTAATGAGTTGTTGGTCATTCTGCAAGAGGAGGGCGCTATTGAAGTGGATTGCGATTTTTGCAATCGGCACTATCATTTTGATGCGATTGATGTGGAGCGACTGTTTGTAGGAGACAGTGTTAGCGCGCCATTGTCGCGCCACTAATCTTAAGAAAAGTAACTTTCACGCCTTGTGGTATTTTGCAAAGCGCATATCAGCAGATATAGCTCAAATCCCATCTTTTTTCTTAAAAATGAATTGGGCAGGTGTGCTGCGTTTTTATAAGGTCTATAACTTAGGAATAAAAATATGAACAGATCAATCAAGAAATGTAGTGCGGTCATTAAACAGGGCGTAATCTGTTTTGGGCTAGCAATGGTTTTTACCGCTCCTGCCAATGCGGACAAGGCATCCGCTCCAGTTTCATCACCCAAACAGGCCATTGATCATATGCATCACAAGTTGCACAATGATCAAGCCTCTTTTAAAGCAAAGGAAGTTCAGGCACTAAAAGAGCTCAATACGATAACGATTCGTGAAAATGTCAAACTGGATGAGGTGAACGCTAAAATTGACGAATTAATGGCTGCCAGAACCCAAATTATGCGCCTCCGTTATGCGCATCTAATTGAAATGCGAAAAATCCTTACCGATGATCAAAAGGTTGGCTATGACAAAGCTATATTGCAGCGTTCAGCGGTGAAATAAGGCGGCAATCAGGTCTGAGTCCCAGCTCTTCAATATTTCTGGTTGTGAAGAGCAGATTCAATGAGTGTAAAATTAGACCCCGCAAAGAGGGGTGGCAGGACAAATGGAGCGGTGCTATAAGGTTAGTAGCTTCTTTGCACAGAAAATTCTGCGAGCGTGATGAGTGCTTCTTTATAGGGTGAGTCAGGCAAGTTGTTGATTGACCTGGCAGCCATTTCAGCCTCTTCTTTTGCGCAGTTTTCAGTGTAAGCGATCGCGCCTGTTGACTTAACAATTTCAAATACTTCGTTGAAGGCTTCGCCATCTCCCTCTTTGATGGCATTTTTCAGGAAATTGGCCTGCTCAATGGAACCGTTATTAATGGCATAGATCAGCGGCAAGGTTGGTTTTCCTTCAGCCAGGTCGTCACCAATATTTTTTCCTAGCTCTTCAGCGTTGGCGGTGTAATCGAGAACATCGTCGACAAGCTGAAAAGCGGTCCCAAGGTGCATCCCATACTTGGCTAACGCTTTGATGTGTTGCTCTTCGGCTTCTGCAATGACCGCACCTAGCTCTGTAGCGGCACTAAATAGAATAGCCGTTTTGCGTTTAATTACTTCACGATAACGCGCTTCGGTTGTGTCGGGGTCGTTTACGTTAAGGAGCTGAAGAACTTCACCTTCAGCGATAGCGTTGGTTGTATGAGAGAGAATGTCCATGACGCGCATGCTTTGTACGCGAACCATCATCTCGAAAGCGCGAGAATAGAGAAAATCACCGACCAATACGCTTGCCGCGTTGCCCCAGATTGCGTTGGCAGTTTCTTTACCTCGGCGCAGGTCAGATGAATCAACAACATCATCATGAAGGAGTGTGGCGGTATGGATAAACTCGATCACAGCGGCCAGTATGTGGTGGTGAGTTCCTTTATAATTAAGAGACTCTGCTGCTAGCAGGACAAGCAATGGGCGAAGTCTCTTGCCGCCGCTATTGACGATGTACTGGCCAATCTGATTAATGAGGACGACATCAGATTTCAGTTCATGAACGATGAGCTGGTCAACAGCGCTGTTTTCCTCAGCCATAAGAGACTTAATGGAGGAAAAATCTATGTTGCTTGCTGAGTTCTGATTTGCGTTTGCCATGCTCATTTTTGATTAATTATTGCTATTTGGTTAGGTGCTTGAAATTCAAAGTGTTAATCGACATAGCAATGCTATGGATCATGCGAGAGTCTGTCAAGGATTTGAGTGGATTGGGTTGACCTTGATCAATTATTTAGTATAGAATTCACAGTTCACTTTCACTCAAGAAAATTAGCTAAACGAATCGGAGCTGAACGTAAAATGTATGCGGTAATTAAGACAGGCGGTAAACAGTACCGAGTTGAAGAGGGCGAAACCCTCAAGATTGAAAAACTTGAAAATGAGCCTGGCTCAGAAATCGAATTTGACAAGGTTTTACTTGTTCAATCAGATTCTGGTCTTGCTGTTGGTAAACCTTACCTCGAGGGTGGAAAGGTCACTGCTAAAGTTTTGTCTCAAGGTCGACTCAAAAAAGTACATATCATCAAATTTCGTAGACGTAAGCACCATATGAAGAAGATGGGGCATCGTCAGTATTATACAGAAGTGCAGATTGCTGGCATTTCAGCGGGTTAAGGAGAGGCTAGAACAATGGCACATAAGAAAGCGGGTGGTAGTACACGAAATGGTCGCGATTCCGAGTCTAAACGGCTTGGCGTAAAGCGCTATGGTGGTGAGGTTGTGAGTGCGGGGAATATCATTATTCGTCAGCGTGGAACAGCAACGCACCCTGGAGAGAATGTGGGTTGTGGGAAAGACCATACACTATTTGCACTAAAGGATGGAAAGGTTCTATTTCAAGTTAAAGGGCCTAAAAATCGCAAGTATGTGAGTGTTGTACCTAACTAATATTATTGTTGATTGTTGGGTCTATTGATCTAAATAATCTCGGTAAAAGATTAAAGCCCTGTCGAATGTCAGGGCTTTTTTTGTTTGTAGGGTTTTAAGCTAAGAAATAACGATGAAATTTGTAGACGAAGCGCAGGTGCGTGTTGAAGCTGGTGATGGTGGCAATGGCCATATGAGCTTCCGGCGCGAAAAATATATACCATTTGGTGGGCCAGATGGAGGTGATGGAGGTGATGGAGGAACGGTTTACCTTGTCGCGTCACACAATGTGAATACGTTGGTCGAATTTCGTTATCACCCTCGTTATCAGGCGGAACGTGGCCAGAGAGGGGGTGGTGCAAACTGTACTGGAAAAAAAGGGGAAGATTGCTGGGTCAAGGTACCGGTTGGAACGCTCGTTTTTGATGATGATACGGGTGAGCTGATTGGCGACATGACGGAGAATAAGCAAATATTAAAAGTTGCGCAGGGAGGATTTCATGGTTTGGGGAATGCTCGCTTCAAGAGCAGTACAAACCGTGCTCCCAGAAAGACCTCCAACGGTTCTCCTGGTGAGCAGCGCACCTTGAACCTCGAGTTAAAGCTAATCGCTGATGTTGGCTTGCTGGGTATGCCCAATGCCGGAAAGTCTAGTTTGATTCGAGTCATCTCATCGGCCAGACCAAAAGTTGCAGATTATCCATTTACGACGCTTCACCCAAATCTTGGTGTTGTGCGTGTTGATGACTTAAGAAGCTTTGTGATGGCAGATATTCCTGGTGTTATTGAGGGAGCGGCTGAAGGAGCTGGGTTGGGTCTTCAATTTCTTAAGCATCTTTCGCGTACAGGATTATTGCTCCATCTTGTCGATGTCGAGCCATATGAATCAGAAGATGATCCTGTTGCCTCCGCAGTAAAGATTATTAAAGAGATCGAAGGCTGGGATGGTGATCTTGCCTCAAAAGAGCGCTGGCTTGTCCTGAATAAGGTTGATCTGTTGCCAGATGACATGGTTGATGAATTTTGTGACGAAATTGTCGAAAAGTTAGGTTGGACAGGAAAGGTTTTTAAGATTTCAGCCCTTAAAGGGGCCGGAACAAAGCCACTTATTTACGCAATTATGGAGCACCTTGATGCGCAAAAAGTAGAAGTGGAGGAGTGATGAAAAGTCGCTCTGATTTTAAAAAGGCTAAAAGAGTTGTTGTAAAGATCGGAAGTGCACTTCTGACAGATGGCGGTCAGGGTCTGGATTATGATGCGCTTTCATCCTGGGTTGAGCAGATATCTGAGTTACAGGCGCAAGGTGTGGAGTTGCTGCTGGTTTCATCGGGTGCAGTTGCAGAAGGGATGAGTCGGCTTGGCTGGACAAAAAGGCCGAGCGCGCTTAATGAGCTTCAGGTAGCGGCCTCTGTTGGGCAGATGGGGCTTGTTGAGGCGTGGTCTACACGGTTTCAGGCGCATGGAGTTCAGTCTGCGCAGGTGCTTCTGACGCATGAAGATCTCTCTGACCGGCAGCGTTATTTAAATGCGCGTAGTGCGTTATTGGCGATGCTTGATTTGTCGGTTGTTCCGATCATTAACGAGAATGATGTGGTTGCGACGGATGAGATCCGTTTCGGGGACAACGATACACTCGCTGCGCTTGTTGCAAATATTGTTGATGCAGACCTTTTGGTGATTTTGACCGACCAGTTGGGGCTTTTTGATAGCGATCCAACAGTGAATAGTGATGCTGTTTTGATTGAAGAGATTAGTGCCGATGATGAGTCTCTGGAAGGGATGGCTGGGGCGAGTAGTCATAGCGGACTGGGTCGAGGAGGCATGGCAACAAAGATCTCTGCCGCAAGGCTGGCTTCACGCTCGGGTACGGCGACGATTATTGTTTCGGGTGCGATCGACCGTGTTATTAACAGGCTATATGAAGGGGAGTTGCTTGGGACCTTTTTGATACCCGACCTTGCGCCGCTTGATGCAAGAAAGCGTTGGCTGCTTGGGCGTTTAAGGGTGAGTGGGGAGCTTGATATTGATGAAGGTGCGGTTGCCGTCCTGAAAAAGTCAGGAAAAAGCCTGTTGGCAATTGGTGTGGTGAGTGTTAAAGGTCATTTTAAGCGGGGTGATTTGGTGCTTTTTAGGGATAAAGAGGGTGTTGTGGTTGGTCGAGGATTGGTGAATTACTCTGCAGAAGAGGTTGTCTTGATTATGCGTCAGGCGAGTTCAGAAATTGAGCGTTTGCTGGGGTATGTTGATGAGCCAGAGCTTTGCCACCGAGATAACCTGGTTGTGCTGTGATCGGTAGGCAAAAGGACACAAAAAAGGCTCGCTTTTAGCGAGCCTTTTTTGTGTCCTTTTGCTAGCAGTTAGAGTGCTTTGATGCGCCCATTCAGTCTGCTTTTTCTACGATCTGCGTTGTTTCTGTGAAGCAAGCCCTTAGTCACTGCAGAATCAAGTGCAGGCGCGGCTGATTTAAATGCTTCTGAAGCGGCTTCTTTGTCGCCTGCGTCAATGGCATAAACAACTTTCTTTACGGCAGTACGCATACTGCTGCGAAGCGTTACATTCTGTACGCGGCGTTTTTCCGCCTGACGTGCTCTTTTTCTGGCTTGTGCTGAATTTGCCAAGGTAGACCCCTAAAATTCTGTTGATTTGTGAATCGAGTATTATCGACAAGAATAGAGCCTATGTCAACTCTATCACGCAATCCTACGCGGAGGGATGAGTGCTAGTACATGTCGCAAATATGATGTTTTTCCATTTCCTCAATAGTGGGTATTTTCATCTCTGGAATCATGCCCTGCATCATTTCTCCGCATTTACGTATTTTGATAATCTCTTTATTGCCTTGAATTTCTTTGGCGAACTTTAGCGCTCGTTGCATTGCGGTATCTCGTTTTCCGGCGTTGCATAACGATTGAACTTCTTTTTCCATCAACTGAGCTCTTTCTGAGATAGATTGCAGAGTAGACTGATCAATATTTTTCATGCATTCCTGCATTTTTTCAGCCTGTTGCATCATTTGTTGCATATTTGGCTGGTTGAAATTTTGTTGGGCAAAGGTGCTAAGCGGTAAAAAGAGTAGTACGAGCAGCGTCAGTTTTTTCATTGTTTAAATCTCCTTGTTCATCGTGCAGTTGCCGAGTTTATTTTAAACTCTCAGTAATATCCTGCATTTTGCGTCCGCAATCAATCGCGAACCCAGTCTTTTAGGACGTATACTACTGCATTTTATGAGGGATGGAATTTTGAGGAGAGGACGCTGAGTAAGCAGCTGTTAAAATCGACCGCCGTGGTTAGTGCGATGACGCTGTTATCAAGACTGCTTGGTTTTGTTAGAGATGTTGTTATTGCCCGCTTTTTTGGTGCTGACTCTGGCACGGATGCTTTTTTTGTGGCATTCAAGATCCCTAACTTTTTACGGCGTCTTTTTGCTGAAGGGGCATTTTCTCAGGCCTTTATCCCCGTATTGGCGGAATACAAAGAAAAAGGGGCGGAAGAGGCTTTAAAGCTTTTCATTGATAGAACCGCGGGTACGTTAGCGCTGGTTCTTTTTTGTGTCTCAATTGTCGGGGTAGCGGCTGCCCCTGTTTTGATTATGTTGTTTGCACCCGGCTTTCAGGTGTCAGGGGGTGATTTTGATCTCTCTGTGAGTATGCTGAGACTGACCTTTCCTTACCTGTTCTTTATTTCACTGACGGCTTTTGCGGGCAGCCTGCTCAATAGCTGGGGGCGATTTGCGGTACCCGCTTTTACACCTGTATTTCTAAATCTTTGTTTGATTTCGGCTGCTATCTGGTTGGCGCCACTGATGGATGAGCCCATTATGGCGTTGGCCTGGGGTGTCTTGCTGGCGGGAATTGTCCAGCTTGCTTTTCAATTTCCGGCACTTAAACGCCTTGGGCTGTTGCCCAAACCAAAGATTGCACTATCTGATCCAGGGGTGCGGAAAATTCTTACGCTGATGCTTCCTGCCATTTTTGCCGTATCGATTACGCAGATTAATCTTTTATTGGATACATTAATTGCCTCTTTTCTGCAGCCGGGTAGCATCACCTGGCTCTATTATTCGGACCGGTTGGTCGAGTTTCCGTTAGGTATTTTTGGAATTGCCCTGGCAACGGTTATTTTGCCGAGCCTGTCAAAAGATCATGCTGTGAAAGATAGTGAATCTTTTTCAAGCTCTCTTGACTGGGGCTTGCGGTTGGTGTTGCTAATTGGTGTGCCGGCATCAATTGGACTGTTTATGTTGGGTGGGCCAATGCTGGCGACGCTGTTTCAGTACGATGCCTTTTCTGAGAATGATGTCAGAATGGCCGAGATGAGCCTTAGAGCCTTTTCTTTTGGGTTGTTGGCATTTATTTTGGTAAAAATTTTAGTGCCGGGTTACACCGCGCGACAGGATACGAAGACGCCCGTTCGTATTGGTGTTATTGCAATGGTTTCAAACATGGTAATGAACCTCATTCTGGTTTTTCCTCTAGCGCATGCAGGATTGGCATTGGCGACAGCTCTGGCCGCTTATTTGAATGCAGGATTGTTGTTGAAAGGGCTGCGTCAGCAGGGCATTTACCTGCCAGCTAAAGGCTGGGGGCTTTTTTCGGTTAAAATCACGGTGGCAAGCGTGGTGATGGCGCTGGTTCTAATGCAGGCAGAAGCGTTATCTCAGTGGCTTGAGTGGGGTGTTGGTGAGCGGGCAACGCAACTTTTATTCTGGATTGCCGTCGGCTTTTCTACCTATCTCTTTAGCCTGTTTGTCATGGGGGTGAGGCCTTCGCATCTACTCAATAAACCGAGCTCTCGCTGAGGTATAATATGTCACTTTTTATGGGCTTCAGGCGGCTATGAGGATTATTCGAGGGTTGCACAATCTGGCAGATCAGTTTGATGGCTGTGTTGCGACAATTGGCAATTTTGATGGAGTCCATTCGGGACACCGAATGGTAGTGGACAAGCTTGCCAGGAAGGGAGATTCTCTAGGGCTGCCCATTGTGGTCATAATTTTTGAGCCTCAACCGATGGAATTCTTTAGTCCCGATAAAGCACCTGCGCGGCTAACCCGGTTTCGGGAAAAGATTCGATATCTTTCAGGACTCTCTGTTGATGCGGTGCTTGTTCTGGAGTTTAACCAGCGGTTTGCAGCACTTCAGGCGGATGACTTTATCAAAAAGGTATTGGTCGAGGGCTTAAAAATAAAGCACCTGATTGTTGGAGATGACTTCCGTTTTGGTGAACAGCGCCAGGGAAACTTTTCTCTCCTGAAAAAGTATGGTCGGGCGAGCGGGTTTGGTGTGGGAAGTATGGATAGCTTTCTGATTAACAATGAGCGCGTAAGTAGCACACTCATTCGAAATGCTCTGAGTGAAGGTGAGTTAAGAAAAGCATCTGATTATCTGGGGCGGGACTACTCAATATGTGGTCGAGTTGTTCAGGGTAAAAAAATTGGCAGGTCGATTGATTTTCCGACGGCTAATATCAAGGTAAATCGAAAAAAATCACCTGTTCAGGGGGTTTTTGCCGTTAGAATGACAGGCTTGGGTGAGCGTGTGATTGATGGTGTCGCGAATGTTGGTATTAAGCCTACTCTGGAAGGCGAGAGGACAATCCTTCTTGAGGTTCACCTATTTGATTTTGACGAGGATATTTATGGGTGTCATGTTGAGGTCCACTTCGTTAAGAAGATTCGTGATGAGCAAAAATTTGACTCACTCGAGGCGTTAAAGGAACAGATTAAGAAAGATAGTGAAGTTGCCCGTTTGGTAACGGCATAAGTTAATAATTTTAAAAAGAATTTGAAGATGGATTACAAAAGTACGCTGAACCTCCCTAAGACCACCTTTCCTATGAAGGGCAACCTTGCTCAACGCGAGCCTGAAAGATTAAAGCAGTGGCAAGCGGACGATCTCTATTCGAAAATCAGGGAAACTTTCGCGGGGCGGCCAAAATTTATTCTTCATGACGGTCCACCGTACGCTAACGGTGCGATTCATATTGGTCATGCGGTTAACAAAATTCTTAAAGACATCATCATCAAGAGCAAGACTTTGAGTGGCTACGATGCCCCTTATGTTCCTGGCTGGGATTGTCATGGCCTACCGATTGAATTGATGGTCGAGAAAAAAGTGGGTAAGCCGGGCGTCAAAGTCTCGGCTGAAGAGTTTCGTAAGGCCTGTCGTCAGTTTGCATCAAAACAGGTCGACCAGCAGCGTGAAGATTTTATCCGCCTCGGTGTTTTCGGTGATTGGCAAAAGCCCTATTTGACGATGGATTTTCAGACAGAGGCCGATATCGTCAGGTCGTTAGGGAAAATTGCCTCAAAAGGACACTTGTCTAAGGGTTCAAAACCGGTTCACTGGTGTACTGATTGCGGCTCAGCTCTGGCTGAGGCAGAGGTGGAGTACGAAAATAAGCGCTCCCCAGCAATCGATGTGCGTTTCCGTGTCGCAGATGAGAAAGCGCTATTGGAGCGTTGTCAGCACGTTGAGGGGCATGATGGGGATGGTCCTATCTCCGCAGTAATCTGGACAACAACACCCTGGACGCTCCCGGCTAACCAGGCGGTTGCATTGAGCGCGAACGTTGAATACGCCATTGTTCAATGTGGTGATGAGCGTCTTATTTTGGCAGAAACGCTCCTAAAAGATGTTTTGTTACGCTCGGCGGTCGAGGATTATCGAGTCGTTGCTTACTGTAAAGGAGCAGATCTGGAAGGCATCTCTTTATTTCATCCATTTTATGATCGAGAGGTTCCAGTGATTTTGGCAGATCATGTGACGACGGAAGCGGGAACAGGTGCTGTCCATATTGCACCAGGACATGGTCAGGAAGATTATGTTGCAGGGTTGAAATACGGCCTGAAAGTTGAGAACCCTGTTGGAGATAATGGTGTTTTCCTACCGAGTACGAACCTGTTTGCTGGAGAGCATGTTTTTAACGCCAATGCCCATGTTGTAGAGGTTCTTAAGGAAAACGGGGCGCTTTTACACGAAGAGGCGATTGAGCACAGCTATCCACATTGCTGGCGTCATAAAACACCAATCATCTTTAGAGCAACACCTCAGTGGTTCATCTCGATGGATAATAACAGCCTGAGACGGCAAGCGCTGGAAGAGGTGAAGCATACTCAGTGGATCCCTGAATGGGGCCAGGCACGAATTGAGGGAATGATAGAGGGTCGGCCTGACTGGTGTATTTCCCGGCAGAGAACCTGGGGTGTTCCCATTGCACTTTTTATTCATAAAGAGACAGCAGAGCTACACCCGGATAGTGAGGCACTGATAGAAAAAGTTGCCCAGTTGATTGAGGAGCGGGGTATCGATGCCTGGTTTGATCTTGATCCAGAAGCATTACTGGGGGATGAAGCGGGGAACTACTCAAAAGTAACCGATACACTAGATGTCTGGTTTGATTCGGGGGTGACACATGCTTCTGTTTTACAAAGACGAGAAGCGCTGACTTTTCCTGCCGATCTCTACCTTGAAGGCTCGGATCAGCATAGAGGCTGGTTTCAATCATCATTGTTGACCTCAGTCGCGATGAACGAAACAGCCCCCTATAAAGCCGTTTTGACGCACGGTTTTACCGTTGATGCAAAGGGCAAGAAAATGTCCAAATCTAAAGGTAATGTGGTCGCGCCCCAGAAAGTAATTAAAAATATTGGCGCAGACGTGCTGAGGTTGTGGGTTGCTGCAACCGATTACCGCGGGGAGATGACTGTTTCGGATGAGATTTTAAAACGGACAGCGGATGGTTATCGGCGCTTGCGGAATACAGCGCGTTATCTACTGTCAAATTTAAACGGATTTGATCCGGAACAACACCTTGTTGAGCCAGAAGCGATGTTGCCGCTAGACCGTTGGGCGGTTGATCGCGCTTTTGTTTTACAGAAAGAACTGATTGATGATTATGAGCAGTATCTATTTCTGCCTATTTTCCAGAAAATTCACCACTTCTGTGCAGTCGATATGGGTGGTTTTTATCTGGATATTATTAAAGACAGGCAGTACACACTGCCGGAAAATAGTGCTGCACGACGCTCGGCACAAACAGCGATGTATCATATTCTTGAGGCACTTGTTCGCTGGCTAGCGCCTATATTGGCGTTTACAGCGGAGGAACTATGGGCGCATATGCCAGGTAAAAGGGCTGATTCGGTCTTTCTGGTGACATGGGGTGAGGCGCCATTGGTTCTTGATGACGCTGAAGAGCTGAATAGAGACTTCTGGGAGACGCTCCTGTCTGTGCGTGAAATGGTCAGTAAAGAGCTCGAAGGGCTGCGAGAGCAAGGCACTATTGGTTCAGCTCTGGATGCAGAGGTTCAGCTCTACTGCGAACCATCTCTGTACGGGAAAATAGCTGTTCTGAACGAAGAGTTGCGTTTTATTCTGATTACCTCTGATGCCTCAATCCTGGCGATTGAAGAGGCACCTGAAGGGGCGATTAAAACTGATCTTGAGGGGCTGAGTCTGGTTGTTTCCGGCTCAGATAAGGTTAAATGTGTACGTTGTTGGCATCGACGGCCAGATGTGGGTGAGCATAAAGAGCACCCTGAACTGTGTGGTCGTTGTGTTGAAAATATCGAGGGTGATGGCGAAACTCGCCATTACGCCTAAAGCTAATTTAGTCAGGGAAGAGGCGTGTTAAGGTTTTTATCTATATCAGTTATTGTTCTGTTATTGGATCAGGCAACGAAGCTATGGGTTGATGGTTCGATGAAGCTATATCAAACCATCGAGCTGAATTCTTTTGTTCAGCTGACCTATCTCAGAAATACAGGCGCTGCTTTTAGTTTTCTAAGTGATGCGGGTGGCTGGCAACGCTGGTTTTTTGTTGGGTTGGCGTTGATTGTGACGGTTGTTTTAACCGTTTGGGTTTCCCGATTACCTGCAAATAGCAAGTGGCTGGCTATTTCGTTGACACTGATCCTAGGTGGGGCGTTAGGTAATGTGATCGACCGAATTGCCTACGGCTATGTGATCGACTTTATCGACGTTTTTTATCAGGATTGGCACTGGCCTGCATTTAATATTGCTGACTCCGCCATCTGTATCGGTGTGGTGATGATGCTTCTGGACAGCTTTAGGAAAGAGCCTGACTCAAGTCGCTAGATCAGCTAAAAATTGATCAAATAGCTGGCAGAGTTGAGGGAGCTGCTCTGTTAACCGGTGGTCACCATCTATCAGGTGCAGTGTGGCTTTGTGTTGTTGAGAAAAGTGAATTGCCTTCTCGACAGGGACAACTTCATCTTGCCAGCCATGTATCGTTAAAATGGCTCTTGCATGAGGGGTCGGGTTTTGGTTGCTATAACCGGGAAGATAAAAAGCGGGGGCGAGTAAAAATAGTCCATCTGGCTGAATGACTTCCGATGCAACCGTCGAGACATAACTGCCCAT
>Ga0164315_10001310_pt1 | contig 18716 bp, 15 predicted proteins | sample GuaBasSedimGuay6_FD_113737 | JGI IMG/M metagenome (GOLD analysis project Ga0164315, IMG submission 113737) | Subseafloor sediment microbial communities from Guaymas Basin, Gulf of California, Mexico - Guay6, Core 4569-2, 0-3 cm | ecosystem: Environmental > Aquatic > Marine > Hydrothermal vents...
CCCTTCCACTCCGTGCTGTTAAAACTATTGAGGACTGATTAATACCTACTTCTGTTGGGTCAATAATCTCGTAATTTTCACGATTTTTTAATACACCATCCTGATGAATTCCCGAAGAATGAGCAAAAGCATTTCGCCCTACAATAGCCTTGTTAGGCTGAACAGGCATACGCATTAATGTTGAAACTAACCTGCTCGTTTTATATATCTTTTTTGACTTAATGTCCGTTTTTAAAGGGATATCTTTTCTGCTCTGTAAAATCATTGCAATTTCTTCAAGAGAAGTATTACCTGCCCTTTCACCAATACCATTGATTGTAACCTCTACCTGCCGGGCTCCATTCATTAATCCTGCAAGTGAATTTGCTGTAGCCATTCCTAAATCATTATGGCAATGTGTTGATAATATAGCTTTATGGACACCACGTACATTCTCTTTCAAGAATTTAATTTTATTTCCAAATTCTTCAGGCGTGGTATAACCTGTTGTATCAGGTATATTAATAACCGTAGCACCTGCGGCAATAACAGCCTCAACAACACGAGCAAGGTATTCATTCTCAGTTCGTCCTGCATCTTCAGCATAAAACTCCACATCTTCAACAAATCGTTTGGCATATTTTACCGCAGCAATTGCTCTTTGGATAATTTCCTCAGGATTTGACCGCAGTTTATTATGAATGTGATAATATGATGTTCCAATACCCGTATGTATCCTTCCAACATTTGCGTATTTCAGAGCTTCAGCTGCAACTTCTATATCCTTTTCAACTGCTCTGGTAAGTGCACAAATTGTAGGCCTTTTTATTACTTTTGAAATCTCAACTACCGAATTAAAATCACCAGGACTGGAAATTGGAAAGCCTGCTTCAATAATATCAACACCAAGTGCCTCAAGAGCTTTTGCTACTTCAATTTTTTCAATTGTATTTAATTGACATCCAGGAACTTGTTCTCCGTCACGTAAGGTTGTATCAAAAACATATACTTTGTCTTCCATGTTTAAATATTTAGAATTTAGTACTTTAATTTTAATATTGTTGTATTATTTGGCATAATATTTAATAATTTTGTTTCACTAGTTTTGTTATAATGCGACAATGCAATAATGATACAATGATTGAATAAAATTATTTATGCTAATTTTTACTGAATCATTAACGCATTTTATCATTATATCATTTGTAAATTTATTAATAACGCTTAACGGATATGCAATCCTTTTTGGTTCTGGCTTGTCCAGGTAGGGTTTTAGAATTCAGATTTTACAATTAGATTTGCATAAGTTTTAAAATCACGACAAGTTTAATTACAAACATAAAAGTGTAGAAACCAATATTTAGGGAATTTACTACGTGTTATGATATGTAATGGGAAATTGGCTACAAGTAAGTGTTAGATTATCAAGAATAAACGTTTAAAAAAAGCTAAATAAATTACGATGGCTAAAAGCAATTCTGATCATTTATTTCAATTGATTAAATCCTTAACAGCAGCTGAAAAAAGATATTTTAAGGTATTTGTATCAAAGGGAAAAGATCAAAGTGATGCAAAATTTATTAAGCTTTTTAATTTAATTGATAAATATAAGGCTTATGATGAAGCCAGAATACTGGAACAGGAAAAATCATTCAAAGTCACTCAAGTATCTAATTTAAAGGCACATCTATACAAACAAATTCTACAAAGTCTTGAGAATTATAACCCGGATGATGATGTTGAAATAAAAATCCGCGATTTATTAAACTATACGAATCTATTATATAATAAATCTTTATTTGAACAATGCTGGAAAATGCTTGAAAAAGCCCGACAAATGGCTGACGCAAATGACAAAGTTTTATTGCTGTTTGAAATCGTAGAATTTGAGAAAAAACTATTAACCAAATCAATACATACTGACATAAGTGAAAATGTTCTGAAATTGGTTAGTGAGTCAGAAAAAATGTTAAAAAGTATAAAAAGTACCAGGATTTTTCAAAACCTTTCAATTAAGCTATATAGTTTTTATTTACAGATTGGTTTTATCCGTAATTCCAGCGATTTTGATACTGCAAGCAGGTTTTTATATTCATCATTACCGGCTTTTGATGAAGATAAGCTCAGCTTTAATGAAAAAATGTTTTTATATCATTCATTTACCGGCTATTATTTCTTTATTCAGGATTCTGAAAGAGGCTACGAGTATGCAAAAAAGTGGTTGCAATTATTTGAGGATCATCCAGAGAAAATTGTTCCTAAAATTGAATATTATATAAAAGCTTTTAATAATTTATTAGTTGCTCAATTTAAACTATTCAGGCTTAAAGAATTTGATGAAAATTCAAAGAAATTTGGAGCTATTACTAAAATACCTGGTTTAAATTTAAATTTTAATTTGCAAAGACAAATTTTTAAATATTCATCAATACATAAAATAGACAAATATTTTATGCTTGGCAGATTTACCGAGGGAACGAAAATTATCCCTGAAATTGCAAAGGGGCTTGAAAAATATGAAAATAATCTGGATACGCACAGTCTTACTATATTTCATTATAAGTTTGCTTGTATGTATTTTGGTGATGAAGATTACCAGCAGGCTATCTATTGGTTAAACAAAATAATTAATGCCAAAGATGTGAATATACGTTCAGATATTCATGGTTTTGCCCGGATTTTAAACCTGATAAGTCACTGGGAACTGGGAAATATGGATATTGTTGATTACTACATTCGTTCAGCCTATCGGTATTTAGTTAAAAAGGCTGATTTTCATTTGTTTCAGAAATACATCCTTAAGTTTTTACGTAAATTATCAAACATCTCACCTGATGAACTACAACAGGCTTTTATTGACTTGAAAAAAGATTTAAAACCATTAAAAAATAATGCTTATGAAAAAAGGGCATTTGTATATTTTGATATTATTTCCTGGTTAGAAAGTAAAATTGGGAACCGTTCAAATCAGCTTATTATCAGAGAAAAAGCGATGAAAAAGATTGAATATCATGAGAATGGTGGTAATTAATACAAAAGTTTAAAAAAGATAAAAGTTTCACGGTTCAGGTTCCAAGTTTCATGTTTAGGATTACAGTGAAAGAGTGTTTTGTAATTTATTTATTATCATTTATTGATTTTTTTATTAAAGTAGTTGCTTTTGTAAAGAACTAACATAATTTAATTATATGAAAAAAAGATCTTACTTATTCTTATATATGCTTTTGACTGTTATTGCCTGTAATGATTCAACTGATAATAATAATGCTACAGAAGTACCTGACACTATTATTAATCAGGATGTTGTAATTGAAGAAACATATATTGAATCTAAAAACAAAGCATCCATTAAGCAAGAAATTGAAGTATCTCAGAATAATTCAGTTTTAAAACTTGCCGATGAAGAAATTGTATTTTCCTTTGAAACAGAAAAGGGAAAAACCATGAATATAATAGTTCATAAAGAAGAAAAATATATGGCTTATCGTTTTGGTACCAATAATAAGATTGAATTGCAGTTTCCTGAAAAGTTGATAAATACATTTGAGCAATTTAGCTATAATTATTACTTCAGGGGTGGTGGTGCTGCCAATATGGGGCTCGACTTAAATTATTTAAGCTTTTTAGGCGATACCCATAAATTTATCATTTTTCAGGAATATTCTGCAGAAGGCGAGGAGGGTGAAGGAGAAAGTGAGTCTGTTGGGATTCGTATAATAAACCTTAAAACAAAAAAAGAAATCGAAATTAAAGGTATAAATTCGACAGTAGAAGGACATTTAATAGAATTTAGGGATAATGGTTTAGTGAAAATAGTTGATGGAATTTAAATAACATCCAATTTAACTTAATTTAATATTTTAAAATAGGCAGATTAGTATAAATTCCTATTTTTGCAAATGTTAAAACAGTTATGATTTTCATCCAATGAAAAAATTATTGAGGTTTTCTTTCATAGTCTTATTAATTCTATCGTTTCAAAAACTGATGTTGGGGCAATCGAGTGAATTACAATATTTGTCGCATCTTATAAAAGAAAATAGCGATACTTTAAATTTCAATAAAATTGACAGTATTACCACGCTATTTATTTCACAACATCCAAAAATAGACGAAACTGAATTTCAAAAACAGATTAACAATCTTTATACGGAGGATAATTTAGAGCAATTAGTTATTTACTATTTTATAAGCGGTTTATACTACGAAAAAGATGCAAATTATATTACTGCTATTAAGGCTTATTTAACTTCTATTGAGTTCATAACAGGAAGCAATTCAAATAATTATTTGGTTTATTACAAAACAGCTTTTTGTTACGAAAGATTAGGCTATTCGCAAAAAGCAATTGACTATTATTTAAAATCAGTAGCTTATCCGGATATAAATGCCAATAAGCTTGTTGAAATATATAAGAATTTAGGTAATTGTTCAATTGGATTAAAAAAATACAAGCAATCCATAAAGTATTATGACAAATCATACCAGGCAGCTGAACTTATAGCCGATACCATTACAATGATAAAAACGGTTATTAACTCGGGGAATACCTACCTTAGGGCAAAAAACTATCCTAAAGCAACTGAATTAACCAATAAAGCATACCATTTTGCAAAAGAAAATAATTATTATTTGGGAATGGCTTTTTCTAAATTTAATTTGGGTTTAATCGAGTTAGAAACTAATAATTATCAAAATGCAACTAAAAATTTAAAGGAAGCACTTTCAATTGCACAAAAATACTCGATTAATTATATTTTTGTCAATAGTCATTTATTTATTGCAAAATCATATTTAAAGCAAAAAAAATATAGAAAATCATTAAATTATATTGATAAATATATTGAGTTGGCAGATAGCGAAACACCAAACAGCCAAAAATTAAGTGCGTTTACAATTCGATCAGAGGCTTTATTAAACCTGGGTAACTATTCATTGGTAATTAGGAATAATGCCAGGCTCATTAATGTTGTTGACAGCATTTTAGCCTCTAATCAAGAAAAATATCTTAAAAATATTGAATCGACCAAAACTTTAGAGAAAAATATAATTGAAAATAAGCTTCTTTCAAAAGAATTAGAAATTAATCGCCTAAAAATTATCCAATCTAAAAGAATACTATGGCTTAGTATTTTTGTTTTTGCTTTATTAATTATCATTATTGCTCAACTTTTTTATACCCGCAAAAAGCAAAATAAATACCTAAATAAAATCCTATATAAAAATAGAATTATTGCTGAAAAAAATTCTGAAATCTCTCAACAAAGTGAAGAAGTAATAAGGACAAATGAATCCTTAGTTGAATATCAGCAAAAACTTGAAACTAAAGTAAATGACCGAACAAAAGAACTTAATGCAGCTTTAGAACATGCCAAACAAGAAAGTGAATTAAAAAGTGCTTTTTTAAAAAATATTTCTCATGAAATTAGAACACCCTTAAATGGTATTGTAGGCTTTGTTCAAATTATTTCGTTAAATAATCCTGAAATTGAGGAAAAATACTTGAAAATTATACAGCAAAACTCTTATGATTTAACAAATACAGTAGATAATATAATTGAACTGGCTGAAATTGAAACAAGTGAAATTAAGGTTGATGTTCTTAAATTTAGAATAGCTAGCTTTATAGAAGAAATCGAGAAGAAATCTTTTTACGTAAGGCAAAATCTTGTAAAAGAAGATATTGATTTAAAATTAAACAGGAATAATATTAAGCAGGAATCACATTGGACCACAGATAAAAAATTACTATCTAAAATATTATATCATCTTATTCATAATGCTTTTAAGTATACAGAAAAAGGTAATGTAACGCTTGATTTTAATTTGGACAATTCAAAACTTTCCATAAGAATTTCAGATACCGGAATTGGAATGGACAAGGAATACCTGGTTAAAATATTTGATCAATTCTTAAAAATAGAAAATCAGGAAAAATTGTTCAGAGGTACCGGTGCCGGTTTAACAATTGTAAAATATCTGTCGCAAAAACTAAATGTAATTATTAACATACAATCAGTACCGGGAAAAGGAACTTCAATTTTGCTAACATTATCTTAGTGAAAAACACATTTCAACTAAGCATTAAGATTATGAGAATTCTTAGTAACATGAATTCGATGTAAAGATGTGAATAAGTAGCTGTAAATCAATAGCCCCGTCTCTTTAGCTTGTGCAATTACTCTTTCACCGGGTTAAAACCCGGCACCATTGATTATCTGTTAATTACAACTTCCGCAAAATAAATTGCTTATATCAAACTCAGGCTGAATGATTTTTGAAAACTTACTTCCCACAATACCTTTTTATTACCACATAAGCTTGTTTTAGGCCAAACTCACCTGCTTTACTCAGGGCAGAACATGCCAAATCAAACTCTTTTAAATAAATATGCACTAAGGCTTTGTTATAAAAAGCTTCGGCAAATTCAGGTTCCAGTTTAATTGCTCGGTTATAGTCAAACAATGCTCCGTTATAGTTCTTCGCCCTAATTTTAAGGTTGGCACGGTTAAAGTAGATTATAGCATAATCTGGTTTTAATTCAAGGGCTTTATTATAATCGGCCAAAATTTCTGTATAGTCGTTAGTGGCTTCCGTTTTTGTTTTTAACTGCTTCTTTTTTCCATCAACCGAAATATGCATATCCTGATCAATTGAGTTGATAAAATCAATCATTTTTAAGCGGGTATATGCCCTGTTATAATATGCAACAGCAAATCCCTCATTAATTTTAATTGCATTTGAGAAGGCCTCTAATGATAAATTAAAGTTCATTTTATCTAATTCAATAATTCCATTCAAGAACCAGTATATATCATCTTTATTTGAATTTCCCCAGATAGAATCAACTGTATTGGTAAGTAGCTTGTAATCTGAAACGGTATCTGTCTGTTTAATGTTCAAAACTAATGGGGCAGGTATACGTTTTGTCACATCACTAATACCCCGGAGATTTTTATTATTGATTGTTTCACTTGTACATTGTAAAACTATGAAAAAATCGGGTAGGGGGTCAATACCCGAAAATACACTATAAATTTTATCATCTCCAATAAAGTTATTGTTAAAATTAGCTTCCAGCTCAATTACTTTTCTATATTTCACTTCACTAAATGCCATATTTGAAGAATCAGAATTCTGTTTATTAAGCTTTTTTTCGGCTATTTGATAATCATTTTGAGCAGAACGTAGATTACCTATTTTTCTATTGGCCATTGCCCTCATATAATAAGCTTCGCCAAATTCAGGATATATCTTTATTGCTTTACTAAAATCATCAATGGCATCACGATAATTACTTTGTTCCATTCGCATCTGCCCCCGGTTATAATGTGTAAGAATATGATCAGGGTTAATCTCGGATACCATACTTAAATCAGTAATAGCTTTATTTGTATTGCCTAATTGAGCAAAAAGCATTGCCCGGTTATAATAAGCAAGGGCATTATATTTATTTAATTCAATTACTTTTGAATAATCAGCCAGTGTTCCTTCTATATCGTCAAGTTTATATTTTGACAAAGCCCTAACATAATAAGTATAAGCATCTTTAGAATCAAGCTTTAACGCAAGATTGTAATTTTTTATGGCTTTTTTATATTGCTCTTGTTCATAATAAATTAAACCACGTCGCACAAAAGCCCTGGCATTAAACTGATTCAGTTCTATAGCATAATTACAGTCATTAATAGCAGATTCATAGTCCTTTAAACCTGATTTTGCAACAGCACGATAGAGATATAAGTCCGCATGTTTAGGGTTGAGTTTTATAGCTTTATTAAAATCTTCGATGGCAGCTGAATAATTTTGAATATTTACTTTTGTCAGGCCACGAGCCATATATAAGGATGAATTATCTATATCCATATGAATAGTCATATCAAAGTCATTTAACGCACTGTTCTAATTCTGAAGTGCATCTTTTGATATTCCCCTGTATTGATATGCTTTTGGAAAAAAAGGATTAATTGTTACCGTTTCAGTAAAATCTTCAATAGCGCCCGTATAGTCGCCCATCCCAAATTTTGCAATACCCCTGAAAAAATAAGCATCGTATAAATAGGGTTTTACTTTAATAACCGTGTTTAGTCGCTCAATGGCCTTTTGGTTTTCATTATTCATTATTTCACGCCGGGCCTTATCAATATAAACAGGTGTATTAAGCTGTGAACTTGCAGTGATAATGAGAATAAAATGAAAAGTAAATAGAAAATATATAGATTTCATGCTTTGGGAAATGGCTAAGTAAACCAAGATTATCTTGTTAAAATGCTGGATAACATAGTAATAATTAAGATATTGGTGGGCTATTAATTATTTGATTTGAATAAAAGAGTTATTATATTTATTATATTTTAGATCATTATCTTTCAGGCTTTTAGTAAATATTTCTTCTGTCAATTTACCAGTTCTCCATAGATGCAGTTCTTCATTTAATTCATTAATCTTAAAAAGTAGTTTGTCATTACCAACTTCTTCCTTTTCTTCTTCTTTTTTACTAAATATTCTACTATCCTGAATTAAACTCCCTAAGCCACTTTTAAAACTTTTCCTTGCCATAACCTTTTAATTGTCTATTGATTATTGTCTATTGAATATTGTCTATTGAAATTGCACAACTTTATAGAACACTTTTACTATCCAATTGTCAATATTCATTATTCAATTTTTTACCCTTCCTGTCTTTTGAGAATTTCTTTGCATAATTTCATATAATCCTCAGCTCCATAAGACTTTGCGTTATATCGAAATATATCCTGCCCCATACTTGGTGCCTCAGCCAAAGCTATATTATCCCTTATTTTTGTATCAAAAACCTTATCCTGAAAATAAGTATTAATAGTATCCAAAACATCACGGTGTAAAATTTTCCTTCTATCATATTGTGTAACAAAAACACCGGTTATTTCCAATTTCCTGTTCAAACGTTTTTTTACTTTGTCTTTTATCTCAATTATTTTTGTCAGACCCTTAATTGCAAGATAATGAGGCTGTAAAGGAATAAATAATTCGTCAGCAGAAGTCAATGCATTTATGGTAAGCAAACCAAGGCTGGGTGGGCAATCAATAAATATATATTCATAGTCATCACGTAGAGGGTCAATAAGTTCTGTGAAAATATATTCCCTTCCTGCTTCTGAGCTCAGCTCCATTTCAGCACCTGAAAGATCAAGTGTTGAAGCAACAATATCTAAATATTTATTAACGGTAATGGGTTTAAGTCCATGTTCACCTTTCAATGCTTCATAAATGGTAAATTCAGGTTTATTAATACCGTAGCTTTGGGTAAGATTTGCCTGAGGATCCAAATCTATTAAAAGAATTTTTTTCTTTAATTTAGCCAAACCGGCACCAATATTTACTACTGATGTGGTTTTTCCCACACCACCTTTATGGTTGCTACATGCAATAATTTTTCCCATTTTTGAATTGATTATTGTTTATTGATTATTGTCTATTACCAAATTTTTTAATTTTCAATAGACAATCTTCAACCGTAAATGCAATTATCTTGCAAAAGCTTAAAGTTTAAAGCATAAAAGTAAAAATTATTTTAAAATTTACAATGACGTATAAAATTTACTAGTTTTAAGTCGGGTTTATTATGTCATATAAAAACTACTTTTTAGATAGATTTTTAAATGCTTCAAAGACTTAATTATAATCTTTGATCGTTGCTGTAGTATTAGTTATTAACGCCAGGCTCAACTTCTTTTTTAAATTCTTTCCTCAAAAGATTTTGTACAAGTGCAGAAGGCATAATTTTTACCAGTACAATTATTACTTTATTAACAAACTTTGGAATAATCGTAGCTTTACCTTCAAGCATTTCCCTAATTGTAGTTTTGGCTAGTTCTTCTATCGAAATAGCAGTTATTTTACCCTTTTTGCCGTGTGCTTCAATTCGGGAAGATGTTTCCTGATTGGAAACAACACCATTAGGACAAACTACGCTAACACTAATTGAGCTATCATATAATTCACTACGGATAGCTTTTGAAAAATGGAGTATAAATGCTTTGGTTGATACATAAACACTTTTGTAAGGGATGGCTAAAAATGCCGATAAACTACTCACATTCAAAATATAGGCTTTAGGCTGATTTTTCATTTCAGGAATAAAATACCTGCAAAGTAGCACCAATGCCCTGATATTTAGCTGTATTCGCATGTCGCTGTATTCAGGAGTCGATTCATCAAACACCGTAGTTCCACCAACACCGGCATTGTTAATTAATATATTAACCGAATAATTATTTTCCTTACACCAGTAGAATACATTTTCCGGTGCGCTCTTTTCTGTTAAATCTATTGCCAGGGTTTCTACCTTTATGGAATATCTTGCTTTTAGCTCATTAGCAGCATTTTTCAATTCCGTACCGGGAAGTGCTACCAGCAAAATATTCATGCCCCGACCGGCACATTCAAAAGCAAAGCCTTTACCAATTCCTTCAGAACCACCAGTGATCATTGTATACTTATTTTTGTTCATAATATTCAATATTTAACTTATTTAAGCACCTATACCATAAATATGTTTTATATCGTTCTATAAAGGAATATAGAATCTGGTTAATCGTTGATTTAATAATTATTTTTTACACTAAGCTCTATTTCTTTTTTAAACTGATTTCTGAGAATATGTTGTTTAAGAAAGTCAGGCATTATTTTACCAAAAAAAACCAATACCCTGTTAATCTTTTTTGGTATGATAACAGCTTTATCCTTTAGCATCTCTTCAATGGTAAATGTAGCCAGCTCATTTATTGAAATGACTGCAACGTTGCCTTTTTTTCCATACGCCTCAATTCTGGAAGATATTTCCTTATTAGTAACAACTCCATTAGGACATACTACGCTAACATTTATTGGACTTTCAACTAGCTCATCACGAATAGCTTTTGAAAAATTTAACACAAATACCTTGGTTGCCGAATAAACGCTTTTGTAAGGGATTGCAAAAAATGCGGATAAGCTACTCACATTTAGAATATATGCCTTGGGCAGCTTTTTCATTTCAGGAATAAAATACCTGCAGAGTAATACCAATGCCCTTGTATTTAACTGTATTCGCATGTCACTATATTCAACTGTAGATTTATCAAAGATCGTAGTTCCTCCAACACCGGCATTATTAATTAAGATATTTACTACGTAATTATTTTTTTTACACCAGTCAAATACATTTTGTGGGGCTTTTTTTTCTGTTAAATCTATTGCAAATGTTTTAACCAAAACCGGATATTTATTAAGCAATTCATTAGCAGCATTTTCCAATTGTTCTCCAGAGCGTGCTACCAGCAAAATATTCATTCCCCGCCTTGCACATTCAAAAGCAAAGCCTTTACCAATCCCCCTGGAACCACCGGTTATTAATGTATATTGTTCTTTATCCATAAAAATTCCAAATTAGTATATACCTTAATTCCGCAATCATATTATTAGAGAAAAAATCAATCAACTGTGTAAGAAAAACTTACACAGTGATTGATAAGTAAATATTTTCACTTATTTTAGTGATGCCAAACAAAAAAGTAAGTTTAATAATATTTACGGAGATGAAGATACAAAATTTCAAGACATCAGTAAACCCTTTTTCAGGAAACTCTTTAGTAAATCATCATTTCAACAAATCAGGCATTAGTCAATTAATTGACAATGAGCTTGGTGTAAGGGTGAAGTATGCCGGGTTTCAATATAGCGAGATATTCCGGAATTTAACAAATATCTTTCTTAGCGGCGGAGATGTGATAGAAGATATTAATACACATTTTGGGGAACACCTCAAGAGTATCCCTGGCAATAATGTACCTAGTGCTGATACGGTTTTACGTGCATTAAAAGAACTAACATCAAAAAATACGACATATACATCTGATAGTGGGATTTTGATGAAGTTTCGATTGTTGAATCAGAAGTAAGCTTAATTGATGGTAGAAAAACAAACGATGGACGAATTGATATATTAGCAAAATATGGAGAAGAATATATTGCAATAATTGAGTTAAAGGAAGGTATGTTGAAACATCAACATTTAAAACAATTAGAGGATTACTTGAAAGAAAAAGAACAGGTTTTAACTAAATTTCCTAACATTTGGGATTTCACAATCGGTGATAATCCCAAATGGATCGGAATTATGATTGGCGAGTCAATAGAACCTGATTTAATGACAAAAATTAGAAAGGGGTATTATTACAATAGTGATATTCCAATTGCTGCATTGACTTTGAATAGATATAGAGGAAAAGATGGAAATGTTTATGTTGTTACAGATACTTATTTTATTGAAAAAGTAACAGGTCGGGATTTTACAAAGTATGTGTTTAATGGTACAACTATTAAAAAAAGCCTGTAAATTTTAAAAATTATCCTGCTTAATAATCGCTAATAGCAATCAGTTTAAAGAGGAGAGAAGCAGACCTTAAATATAACCCACAATTTATTAATCATATTATTTTGCAAATAATTGACCAGATTTAAAAGAATAATGAAGTTGCTTGGAAAGACAAAATCATCCAATATATATACTGATATGACCATTAAAGTATCAGAAATTTTAAGCCATAATAAATTTATAAAACCCTATAAATGTTTTACGTTTCAGCAACTATTGACAAAAATCTTTGGACTTGATACAAAGGACAGATTAAAAGTTTCTTCCGGAAATTACATTTAAAGATTGTGGTAATATTTTAATATTCAGTTTACTACCAAAATTCACCGGATCACCATCAATATGGCCTTTTAGTTCATGTTCAGATTTAAGTTCAATTTGTTTTGCTTTGTATACTTTATAATATTTGCTTTTTAGTAAACGTTTTGTGTACAATTGATAGATGATGCCAATTACTTTGTATTTTGGAAATCTATTTAAAATACAAACATCAATAAGTCCATCGTTAATTTTTGCCAACGGGGCAATATGTGCTTCGTTTCCAAATTGTGAGGAATTAGCAAAGCTGATTAAGAATGCTTGCTCATTTATTGTTTTACCATCAATTACTAAATTGTAGTATTTGCTTTCAAATTTTTTGAATTCTCTAAAAATTAATTCAACATAGGATTTGAAACCACGTTTACCATAATTAGCAAATAAATGGGCAATATGTGCATCAAATCCTATACCGGCCATATTTACATAATGAAAATTATTTAATAAAATGGAATCCATTTTAAAAACATTCATTTGATTAATAAGCTGAACAGCATTTGATTTATTAATCGGTATTTTTAAGAATCTCGCCAGGCCGTTCCCTGACCCTTTAGGAATAATTCCAAAAATGATGTCCGTATTAATTAGGGCACTGCTAACTTCATTTACCGTACCATCTCCACCTACTGCGATAACGACATTATATTTATTTTTTACTGCCCATTCGGACAGTTCGCTACCGTGTCCCGGGTATTTTGTATATTTAATTGATAGTTCAAACTGATTCTTATCCGTTTCGTAATCAATAATTTTTTCAATATTCTTATTCTTTTTTGTACCGGAAATTGGATTAATGATGTAAAGGATTTTCTTATTCATTAGTGGTACATATTATGGTTTTAAAATATTTTTCAATATATAAAAAATATTTAAACCTCGGTCAAAATATAAATATGGCCATCATAAGCAAAACATTTCTTCAAATTTTTTTCGTACTTTTATGAATTAAATCAATAATAATGAACAATAGCAAATACATAAAGGAGATAACAAAAAAATTAGAAACAATAAATCCGTATCTGATAATATTGTTTGGCTCGTATGCGTACGGTACAGCTAACGAAGACAGTGATATAGATATTCTGGTTGTAACTAATGATAATTTTATTCCAAAAGATTTTGATGACCGCTTAAAATATCGCTTATCAATAAAAAGGATAATCCGCGAAACAGCAAAAAAAGTACCCATTGATTTGCTAATTTATTCTAAACCAATGTTTAAAAAATTTATTGAATTAGACAGTAGTTTTTCAAAAGAAATATTAACCAATGGGAAGAAATTATATGAAAGCAATAACACAAGATTGGCTTAATTATGCTGAAATAGATTTAAAAACTTGTGAAAAACTGATTAATGATGAGTTTTTAACAAATAGTGTAGCATTTCATGTACAGCAACCGATAGAAAAATGTTTTAAGGCAATTTTTGAAGAAAATAATTTAAAAGTACCAAGAATACATAACCTTATGCGCTTGTATGATAAAACTACACAGTTTATTGATTTTACCGTAGATGAAAACATGTTGGAGAAAACGGATGAAATTTATACAGAAACACGGTATCCTGGAGATATTGGCATGTTGCCAGAAGGTAAACCAAGTATTGAAGAAGTCAAAAAACTTTACGATTTTGCAAATGAAATTTTCCAAAAAACAGTAACACAACTCTCGGTGTTGTAAATATTTAACACGAGCGTTTATTAAAATATTAAAGTTCCCTCAAAAAAAGTATAATCTGTAAATAATAATTCACTGTCATGAAAAAACTGATAATCATTAGCTTGTTAAGTCTGTTGTTTTTACCTAATTGTACTAACACAGTACAAGTTTCGCGTAGTGCCTTTAAAAATGCAGTTCCTTTAGGAGGAAATATAAAATTTACTTTTAATCAGGACATTGTCCCTGAAGATAAATTAAATGTTTGGGACACAACCCAATATATTATTTTTGAACCTGCCATCTATGGTAAATTTAAATGGAAAACTAAAAGGGATCTCGTATTTTCGCCTTATCATTTTTTAAGACCTGCTACGGGTTACAAGGCAACGTTTAATGATGAAATTCCTGGACTAATTGTGGAGGATGATGAGTCACTTAGTTTCCATACACCCTACCTGGAACTTGAAAAATTCAGCGCCTATTACGCAAAAATACCACTCTACAAAAAAGAATCGGTTGTGCGATATGACCTTGATTTTAATTATAAAATAAGGCCGGCAGATTTAAAAAAACATTTAAGTGTGAAATTTGACGGGAAAGATGCTAATTTTGAATTGCTAGGACATGAACATTCTGATAAAGTATCATTATACTTATCAAATATTTCAACAGATGATGAATCGCATCAGGCAGAAATTTACATAAAAAGAGGGGTTAATATCTCAAATATTACCGTGAGTAAAAGTGATATCAATGAATCAAGCAAAATTCTCGATCCAAATGATTTTAAAATTGATAAAGTAATAGCAAAACATGATGGGTTTACAGGAACACTTACGGTTACAGCAACACAAGATGTGTTAAATACAAATATCCGTAATTTTATTGAAATCCTGCCGACAGTAAAGTATACGGTAACAGTAAAAGGCCACGAAATAAAAATTAAAAGTGATGATTTTGATGTATCTAAAACCTATGTTTTGAACCTTAAAAAAGGTTTAAGTGGAACATTGGGTGGAAAACTGAAATATGAATATACAGAAGAAATAAGTTTTGGAAAGCTTAAACCGGAAATAAAAATTATTAATTCGAAAGCAGAATACCTGAGTGCAAAGGGTAATAAAAACATTGAAGTACGTATTGTTAGTGTTCCTGAAATTAGGGTGCGTATCTCTAAAGTGTATAAAAACAACTTGATCAATTACCTGGGTAATTCGCGTAGTTATAATTATTATGATAATTATTATTACGATGACTATTACTCAAGTAGTGCCCGTGATGTGGGTAATTTAGGTGATGTAGTATGGGAAAAAACTATGAAAACTGCGGATTTGCCCAAAAGCAATGGTACACGCATATTTAATTTTAGCTTTCAGGATAAAGTAGCTCATCTTGAAGGTTTATATGTTCTTGAAATTAAATCAAAGAATGATTATTGGGTTAAATCCAGGAAGATTGTTTCAATATCAGATATTGGATTGATAGTGAAACAAGGCAAAGAAAATATCATGATTTTTGCTAATTCCATTAAATCAGCCAAACCACTTTCAAATGTAATAATTGGAGTTACCGGAAAAAATAATCAATCATTGGGTACTGTAACTACTAATAGTGATGGATTTGCAACATTTAACATGAAGGAATTTCCGGTTACAGGTTTTGAACCAGCCATGATTACTGCTAAGCTGGACAATGATTTTAACTTTTTACCTTATAATAAAACAAGGGTTGGTACTTCTCGCTTTGAAATAGGGGGACGTTCTGATAATCTTGCAGGTTATGATGCCTTTATCTATGGTGATCGTGATATTTACCGCCCGGGTGAAACCGTTCATATTTCAACTATTATCCGTGATGAGAACTGGAAAGTTCCTGGTCAGATTCCGGTGAAGTTAAAATTTATTGCTCCAAATGGAAAGGTTTTTATCACTATTAAAAAAACATTAAATCAGTATGGTTCTTTTGAAACGGATATTAAACTACCAGCTTCAGCACCTACAGGTGGCTATTCTGCTGAAGTTTATACTTCAACTGGAGTGTTTCTTAGTTCATCAAGGATTAAGGTTGAGGAATTTGTTCCTGACCGGATTAAAGTTGTAGCAAAAATCAACAAAACTGATATTTATTTTAATGAACCGCTTATTTTAAGTTTAACGGTAAATAATTTGTTCGGTCCACCTGCTGCAAACCGTAATTACGAAATTCAGCAAAATGTAAAAAGAAGGTATTTTTATTCGAAAGATTATCGTAGCTATAATTTTAGTATCAAAGGCGGAAAAACCTATTTTAAATCAAATGTGCGTTCAGGTAAAACAAATTCCCAGGGAATGGCGAGTGAAAATTACAAGTTTCCAACTAATTATTCAAATATGGGTGTTTTACAAGCAGATTATTTTACAACCGTTTTTGATGAAACCGGTAGGCCGGTAAATCGAAAAAATACAGTGAATATTTATACTCAAAAAGCATTTTATGGAGTAGAAATATCTGATTACTATAACAAAACAAACCGATTAATGAAAATCCCATTAATTGCCGTAGATAAAAATGGGAAAGCTTTAAATGGTGTACAGGCACAGGTAAAGCTCATTAAACATGAATACCGTACTGTTTTGACAAAATCTGGTAGTTACTATCGTTATAAATCAGAACATGAAGAAGTTGTCAAGCATAATAAAACAATTATTTTAAATGGTGATAAAACAGTATTTAATTTCACACCCCAGGGTTCGGGTAGATATGAAGTGAGAATATCAAAACCAGGAACTAAAACCCATGTTTCTTCTTCATTTTATGCTTACGGATGGGGTAGTACTACAAATAGCTCGTTTCAGGTGAATACTGAGGGAAATATTGATATTCAGCTAGACAAAGAAAAGTACCAGGTAGGTGATAAAGCCAAAGTAATTTTAAAAACTCCATTTTCAGGCAAAGTACTGGTTACTATTGAAAGAAAGAATGTTACCAGGCATTTTTATCTGAATACTGATAAGCGCGCAGCATCCTTCGATCTTGATATAAATGAAGACTTCGTACCCAATGTATATGTTTCGGCAACCTTAATTAAGGCACATGATGTATCAGATATTCCATTAACGGTTGCCCACGGTTATGCCCCGGTCATGGTTGAAAATCAGACTAATAAACTCCCGGTTTCTATTAGCTCTGTTAAAAAATCACATTCAAAAACCAAACAAAGGATTACAATAAAATCAGCGCCTAATACTGCGATAACTGTTGCAGTTGTTGATGAAGGTATATTGCAGGTAACCGGTTTTTCAAGCCCTGATCCATACAAGTTTTTTTACAGGAAACGTGCTTTGGCTGTAAAATCATATGATATTTACCCATTCCTTTTTCCGGAAATTGCCTTAAAAACAGGCAAAGAAGGTGGTGGAGCAGGAGGCTTGGAAAAAAGGATCAATCCAATGACCAATAAAAGATTCAAATTAGTTTCTTTTTGGAGTGGTATTTTAACTACTGATAAATCAGGCTTTGCCTATTATGATGTGGATATACCTCAGTTCTCAGGTGACTTACGAATAATGGCTGTTGCATATAAAGATAAAGCATTCGGTGCTTCATCAGATAATATGAAAGTAGCTGATCCTATTGTAATTAGTGCTGCTTTGCCAAGATTTTTAAGTCCTAAAGATACGGTTGAAATGAGTATTACCTTAAGCAATACCACAGCTAAAGCAATGAATAGTGTTGTTAATGTTTCCACAACTGGTAAACTAAAAGTGAAAGGAGAACAAAAACAGACCATACGAATAGAAGCCAATTCAGAAAAACAAATATATCTTAAATTGGTAGCAGATCCTGTAATTGGCCAGGCAAATGTTAAGATTAGCGTAAATGCTGATGGTAAAACCTATACCAATGAAACAGATATTAGTGTCCGACCAGCTTCACCTTTACAAAAAATAAGTGGGTCTGGATCTGTAGCTGGTGGTAGCAATACAAAAACAACTATGGATCTTTCACGTTTTATGAAACAAAGCATAGACAATAAACTAATTATTAGCAAGTCACCATTAGTTGAATTTGTAGATGATTTGGATTATCTGATCGGTTATCCTTATGGTTGTGTGGAGCAAACAGTTTCAAAAGCATTTCCACAACTTTATTATAATGAGTTGGCTAAAGAAATTACCGGTCAGGCCGGATTTAATCCCAATTATAATATAAAAGAAGCAATCAGGAAACTGCAATTGATGCAATTATATAATGGTGCCATGAGTTATTGGCCGGGCCATGGTAGGGAGACCTGGTGGGGCAGTATATTTGCGGCCCATTTTCTTATTGAAGCTAAAAAAGCAGGATATGATGTTGATCAACAAATGATTGATAAGTTATATGA
>Ga0164315_10001311_pt1 | contig 18713 bp, 17 predicted proteins | sample GuaBasSedimGuay6_FD_113737 | JGI IMG/M metagenome (GOLD analysis project Ga0164315, IMG submission 113737) | Subseafloor sediment microbial communities from Guaymas Basin, Gulf of California, Mexico - Guay6, Core 4569-2, 0-3 cm | ecosystem: Environmental > Aquatic > Marine > Hydrothermal vents...
AACAAACGAAGGAACAAACGAAGGAACAAACGAAGGAACAAACAGCCAATTACTATTTGACAGGTGATAAATCCTTGACTACATAAAGGCTGTAGACTTTATTTGTTGCCTGAAAAATGCTTTCTAAATCGAAAATTCAGTCATGGCGAACCGCATTAACTTTAATGCTGACTATTCCCTTACGGCTTTATGACTGGTTTTTCGGAAACCATTATTCCAGACCCTGCTTCCGCTTTAATAACAGATGACATAGCACCGAAGGTATTTAGCTTGCGGGCAGCTGTGATCAGCATATGCACGCTCAAAGATTCATCAGTCAGGTGGGGTTAACTTGCAGGATGTCTGGAGTTACAGACATAGAGAATGTTTATCAAGGCAGTTTCTGCATCCGAATTATTATGGGGATTGAAACCAGTAATGTTGCTTAAGAAACAGGAACAGTTAGTACGACTCGACGAGATCGTTAAAACACTGTACGAGCTTTGTCTCGGGCGCCATAGCGGAATTCTGTATATCTTCACCAACATGGGGCACGGCGCCACCATTTCACTCTCCGAAGGCAGGATTATCGATATTGCCTACCTCAAGTCACGCGGGATCGAAGCGGTGCACATGATGCGTAAAGTGACTGCTGCAAGGTATATCTTCAAACAGGATTTGAGCTTATCTGACAAGCAGCCGAACCAGTCTGACTACCTTCCGGCAGATAATGTCATTTTTTGTAAACTTGGCATGAGTGTCAGTTTCATCAGTTGTGCTCCAAAGAGGTTGGGTGGTGAGATAAAGAAAATACTGGTGGTAGATGACAGCCCATTATCCAGAAAGGTTATTTTAAACGTATTCGCGCGTAAGAGTTATGACATCACAGAAGCACAGGATGGTTTCGATGCGTTGAACAAGCTGGAACAGAGCGTTCCCGACCTGGTGCTGCTAGACCTGATTCTCCCCAAAAAGGATGGTTATGAAGTCCTCAGTACGATGAAAAAGAGCGAGGCCTTAAAGAATATTCCGGTCATCATGCTGACCTCAAGGGATGCACTGATGGACAAACTAAAGGGCAAGATGTCAGCCACTGATGAATATCTTACCAAGCCGGTTCAAGCGGATGATCTGATGGAGAAGGTTAAAAAATATCTTGGGTAATAAAAGAATCAAATACCAGGTAACTGAACTATAACCATGAATAACAATATCAAATTACTAATTGCAGATGACTCAAAAGTGATGCGAGACGCCATTAACAAAATGTTTTCTCATGGATCAAACATACAGGTGATTGCCGAGGCAAAGAATGGCCTGGAGGCGATCGAGGCAGTGGCAATGCATAAACCCGATGTCATCACCATGGATGTTGCAATGCCGGAGATGGATGGCATTACCGCACTTAAACATATCATGATCAAAACCCCGACACCGACCGTCATGTTGAGCAGTCTGACCCTGGAAGGCGCGCGCGTGGCATTTGATGCCCTGCGCTTCGGCGCGGTCGATTTTATTTCCAAACCGTCGGCCCTGCAGGATACCAACCTGAGCGAACAGGAAGCAGAAATCCGCAGCAAGATCGAGTATGCGGCCGTGGTTGAGCAGGATGCAATCAGATATATCAGGGAAACACCGGTCGCCGAGTCACATGCTTGCGGGTTTGATGAACAACAACCAACACGGGTTGTGTGTATGGGTACTTCGGAAGGTGGTTATGGCGCCTTGCTGAAAGTCATCCCTTATCTGGATGCCGGTGTACCCTTTAGTTATCTGGTGACCATGTATGCCACGCGCGAAAATGTCGATGCGTTTGCATCCTATCTAAATCATTTCAGTAGCGTGCATGTCAAGAGAGCCGCTCATGACGAGATACTGAAACCGGGTGTCTGTTATCTCAATTCCGGCATGGATTACATGACGGTTCATCATCAGCTCGATGGCTACCTGTTGCACGTCAGCCCGGCTCCGTTTGCCTCACGCAAGGGTGCTATCGATATGTTGCTGTTTTCCAGCGCGGATGCTGTCGGTGAAAGCGGTATTGCCGTGATTCTTTCAGGCTCAGGCAGCGATGGTGCTGAAGGGCTGGAGGAAGTAATGCGCATGGGCGGAATTGCTATTGCGCAGGATCAGGGCACCGCACTTTACAAAACAATGCCGATTACCGCACATGATCGGGCAGTCGGCAGTATTTGTGTTGCAGACAGGGATATCGCTTCGTGCATCAATGATATCCACAAGATGAATCGTTCGGATATTCGTCAGGTTATTGGATAGCCACAAGAAATATTGTAAGGCTCTTATTAGAGTTCAACGTACAGAGGGTAAATGTAATGTTCAAGAATGTGAAAATTAGTATCAAGCTGTCTTTTCTGGCCATGTTTTCTGGTCTGATGCTGCTTGTAGTGGGTTTGGTCGGTGTATTCAGTCTTCAGAATATCGAGCAGGACTGGAGTTCTTACCTGGAAGTTGTGGCTGAACGCCAACATAAGATGCTGGAAGTGCAGAAGGCGATGGGATATGGCGGCGGTATTCACAATTTCAAGAACTTTGTATTGCGTAAGTCTGAAAAACATTACAAGCGTTACAAAGAGATGATGCCGACGAGTCTTGCTTTACTGGAGTCTTATCGTGAAACCGGTGCGTTGACCGAGATCGAGACTGAATCCCTGGCCAAGGTTGAAGAATTGTTGATCGCATACGATAAGGGGCTAGACATGGCAAAGGCCCTCTATGCCGAAGGCAAAATTGCGACCGAGGTGGATGCTGTCGTAAAAATCAATGACGCACCATTTCTTGCTGCTATAAACGCGCTTGACGAGGAGTTGGTCAGGCAAACAAAAACGCGCTCGGAGGCTATGACAGCGGCTGCGCAAACGGCGATCAAAACCATGACAATAACGATCCCGGCGGCGCTGGTAGTAATGCTCCTTTCAAGTATGTTATTAATCAGGGCGATAACCAGGCCTTTGACACTCATGGCGGGTACGGTAACCAGGATCGCTGCCGATCAGGATCTGACGCTCTTGTTGCCGGTAAACGGCAGGGATGAAATAGGCACCATGTCAGATGCGTTTAACAAAATGATGGCTGTAATACGCCAATCGTTTGAAGTGGTAAATCATGCCGCCATCGAGGTGTCGGACAGTTCGAAGGACGTGGCAAACCGCGCGGACGGTAACAGAAACCGTGCTCAGGAAGAAATGAAGCGTGCCCAGACCTCGGAAAAAGTCATCACCGAAATGGGTAACACCGCGGGCGAAGTATCCGGTGCGGCGGAAGGACAGAAGGAAGCGGCTCACGCCACCCAGGGTATCCTGGGAAGCCTGGTAGATAAGATGAATATAGTGTCCGAGTCTGCCCAGGGTCAGAATAGCGAAGCAGTCAAAACCATGGAGCGTGTCTCTGAAATGGGTGAAACCGGCGCCAAGGTTGTGGCGACTGCCGAATCGCAGGGTGAGATGGTTGAACAGGTAACAAACTCAATCAGTGGCATGGTTGAAGCGGTCCAGAACATGCAGACCGCGGTTGCCCAGGCGCAGGAACACGGTAAGGCGTCACTGGATGCGGCGGAGGAAGGTCAGGACTCGGTGACATCAACGGTAAAAGGTATGCAGGCGATCTCCGAATCATCGGATCAGATATCTGAAATTATCGATGTAATCACGGAAATCGCGGAACAGACCAACCTGCTGGCTTTGAATGCAGCGGTAGAGGCGGCGCGTGCCGGTGTGCATGGTAAAGGTTTTGCGGTGGTTGCGGACGAGGTCGGTAAGCTGGCTCAACGTTCCTCTGAGGCGGCGAAAGAGATAACCCAACTGATTAAAGACTCGACCGGCAACGTTGCCGAGGGTGTAAAACTAACCGATCAGTCACAACAGGCGCTTGCCAAGATTGCGGAAGGTGGCCGGATCAATATGCAGGCCATTGAGGCAATCAGTAACACCGCCGAGGTGTTGAATACGAGCACTGGCGAGGTTAAGACACAAACAGAGATCCTGAATACCCTGGCAAGGGAAATCGGTAGCATGGCGGCGGAACAGGGTACTCGACGTAAGGCGGCGGAAGAAGCACTACAGGCCCTGCTGGAATACTCGAACAGTATTACCGAGCTTGTAAATGAGTCCAACGAATCCATCCAGGAAATGAATAAGGAAATGGATGGTGTGGTACAACGCGGTAACGAAATGAGTGAATTGACCGGCCTGCAGGCACAGCGCTCCAAGGCAATAACCAAGATATCAACCGAATCGGCCGCGGCAGCATCGCAAACGGTGGATGGTGCGGGTGTCGTCGTAAGTATTACCGAGAGACTGCAACAGCAATCTGACAACCTGACTACCCAGGTTCAGCAATTCAAGATTTAGCTCTGGTGACGAGAGCGCCAGCCAACAAGGCTGGCGCCAGCAATCAGGTGACGATCATTGATATAGGAGGTTGGTTAGATGGCTAGCATTTTGGAGATAGAAGATCTGGAGGTTGACGAAGATGAAGGCTTGATGCAGTTCGTCGGCTTTGGTATCAGTAAGGAGCACTTCGGGGTAAATATCCTGACGGTGCAGGAGATCATACGATCCACGGAGGTAACCACAGTACCCAATTCCCCGTCATTTGTGGAAGGTGTTATCAATTTGCGCGGAGATATTATCCCGGTGATCGACCTGCGAAAACGGCTGTGTCTTTTCAACCCGGAAAAGGTAGATAAAAGGAACTGGATTCTTATCCTGAGAATAGGTAACCATGTTGCCGGTTTTATTGTGGATAAAGTTACCAAGGTACTTAAAGTACCCGAGGACTCCATCGATCCTCCTCCCAGCATTGTTATCTCAGGTCTCGAGAATCAGTATATTCAGGGTGTGTGCGAAATAGACGGCAAGCTGTTGATCGTTCTTGATTTTGAATCTGTCCTTTTCAATGAAGAGTATTACGCGTTGAAAGATATGGAATATGAAGAAATCAGGCTTGTTGAAGAAGTCGATGTTGCATAGTGCTGGTTAATCATAGTTAACAGATGGATCGAGTAAATGGGAAAACGAATTTTAGTTGTCGAAGATTCCACCATGATGCGGCGCATTATCATGAAGGTGCTCAGGGAAGCGGGGCATGAAGTAGTGGGCGAGGCCAGCAGCGGTCAAAACGCGCTGGAGTTGTATCAGGAATTGAAGCCCGACCTGGTAACCATGGATATTACGATGCGGGGCATGGATGGTATTGCGGCATCCAGGGAGATCCTGAATTCCGACAAGAATGCCAGAATCCTGATTTTGTCGAATCTTGATGAAGAAAAATATCGAGAGGAAGTAGATAGAATTGGCGTGATCGGGTTGGTTAACAAACATAAAACAGATCAAATTCTCGAACTTGTCGGTTATTGACAGGACTTTGACCCTTTAAATAATCGGGCACAGCTTCGAAGCGGAAAGGTTAAGTAATGAACAATATAAATACGGCACTTTTACACGATTTTATCGATGAATCCAAAGAGCATCTGGATGAAATGGAATCACTGTTGCTTCAGATCAGCAGTGATCTGGATAACACGGATTTACTAAACGATATATTTCGCACGATGCACAATGTGAAGGGCGCATCACAAATAACCGGGCTTGACAAGATATCGCGCCTGTCGCATCGGCTTGAGGACTTGCTTGATCTATTGCGCCAGGATCAAATGCCCCTCTCCGCGAAAACTATCGATTTGTTGATCACCGGTCGCGATCGAATTGTACAACTCGTATCTGAACTGGAGGAGTCGCAACAGGAGTTATCGTCAGTCGACGAGCTGATTGATCGGTTAAGTATTCTTATGGCGGGGGATGAGCCCGTTAAACATGAAAGTGATCAGACCCCGGCCACCCTGGAGACGGACGTTCCGGGCTCGACAGAATTCAATGCCGAAGATTACCAGGAAAGGAATGATGAAGAGCTTTTCGGAATTTTTGCCGAGCAGTTGAAAGAATATTTTGACCTGTTGTCCAGTGTGTCTTCGCAGTTTAGAGAAGCTAATGCTGATGCCGGGCAATTGAACAAATGTCTGGACTTGTTAAATCGCCTCAGGTCATCGGCAAATTACATGGGCTATGGTGAGATGGTCGGCCTGTTCGATCAGTGGATTGTTTCGTTAGAGAGTGCCGTTGAAACTTTTCAAAACGGTGAAGTGGTTTCACTGGGTTTCATGGACATCAACCTTGATCATCTTGTGACACAATTTCCTCAGCTTAGGGATACGCTGCTTTCAGTATCTGTCGACGAGCCGGCAATCAGTGCAAAACAATCCGCAAGTATGGATGATGATATTACTTCATCCGTGCTGAATATCTTTAATGAAGAGGCTGATGAGCCGGCGCAGGAGAGTCTCTCAAGTGAAGCATTCACTGATGTCGTAGACAACCATATCAATACTTCTCTGCTAAATGATTTTATTGATGAATCCAGAGAGAACCTGCAGGAAATGGAGTTGTTGCTGATACATCTGGTAACGGACACGGACCGTGTTGGCAATCTGAATGAGATATTCAGAACCATGCACAATATCAAGGGCGCCTCACAGTTAACCGGTCTGGATAAGGTTTCCCGGCTGGCACACCGCCTGGAAGACTTACTGGATCTATTACGGCAGCAGGAACTGAATACAGATGAAACAATTGTCGAGATACTGATTTCAGGTCGCGACCGCATTGTGACCTTGATCGATGAGCTTGAGCAGTCACAACAGGAGATCACATCGGTTGACGACCTGGTCGAGCAACTGACCGGCCTGATTGAGGGGACAGGGTCAACATCCCCGGAAGCATTCCAACGCGATCAAAATCATGCCGATTTTTCTGCGACCGAAAACAAACCAGGAAATGTGCCGGAGTCGTCGGCCCCCAGGGTTGAGGTTTCTCAATTCAAGGAAGAACATGACTTTGAGCTATTTAACATCTTTACTGCACATTTACATGAACAGCTGGCGTCCATAGCATCTTGTGTGATGCGGTTGAATGATTCACCAGATCGACAGGATCTGTTGAAAGATTGTATCGACAGCATTAGCAGCCTGCATTCTTCTGCAAACTATATGGGTTATGAGGAACTGACTGGTTTCTATCAGCTTTGGATGGGTGAAGTAGACAGGATAATTTTGGCGATGACCGGGGGTGAGCAGGTATCACTGGATATTATGCAAACTTATCCTGCTGAGCTGGCCAGGGTCTTTCCGCAGTTAATACAGGATTCAAATGTTGAAAGAAGTCCCGCCAGGCCGCAACAACAGGCTGTCGATACAAAACCTGTAGTCCTGCCGATAGCGGATACGACTGATGAGGATGCTCACAGCACATCAGATGAAAAAGAGTTGTTCGATCGTATGAATGGTGCTTTGGAATCATCGCTGCAAATAGTCTCCCGAAGCGAGCGTGAAACCCTGAATGAAGTTTTTGATGAACTGGTTTCTGGTCAGGCGACCGAGGAATCTTCAATGACGGGAAAGCCGGCTGAAGCCAGGGGAAATTCTCCCCGGCCAAAACCCGGGAAGGGTGCGGGGCAACTCGCACGTTCTGATTACGATCGACGCGGCGATGATCGACGCAAGGGCGGGGAAGCCCTTGAAAAGAAAGCCAGGAAGAGCGTCAGGGTCGATGCAGAGAAAATCGATGTACTGATGAATCAGGTGGGCGAGCTTGTTGTAGATCGCTCCTATTTCTTTCAGTTATTCAACGAAATGCGCGAATTGCAACAATACCTCAAAGAAACTACTGGAATCGATCAAAAGGATGTGAAACTAATTCGCGCTTTTACCTATCGATTAGGCGAGGCCATTTCCGGCCTGGGAAGAACATCGAATGAGCTTCAGGAAGGCGTTATGAAGATGCGGATGTTACCTGTTTCGCACCTTTTTAACCGCTATCCGCGACTGGTACACGACTTGACCGGCAAACTGAATAAAAAGGTTAAGCTCATGTTAAGCGGAGAAGAAACCGAACTCGACAGGATGATAGTCGAGGAATTATCAGACCCGTTGATTCATATCATCCGCAATGCGATTGACCACGGTATAGAGAGCGCTGAAGAACGCGATGAATGTGGCAAGCCCGAGGAAGGTAAGCTGATTCTCGAGGCTTATCAGGAAAGTAACCATATTGTTATTCAAGTGACGGATGATGGCCGTGGTCTGGACCCGGAAAAAATCAAGAAAAAGGCTGTCGATAATGAATTGTATACCGGCGATGAAGTTGAACGTTTAAATGAACGCGAAGTGTTTAATCTTATCCTGATGCCGGGCTTCTCCACTGCTGAAAAGATCACGGGAACATCCGGTCGTGGTGTAGGAATGGATGTAGTCAAGAAAAATATCGAGAAGCTTAACGGCACGCTGGATATCGATAGTAAACAGGGGAAAGGCACGCAGATGCGTCTTAAAATTCCATTAACCCTGGCGATTATTCATGCCCTGATGGTGAGGATAGGTAGTGACATGTTTACTATCCCGCTGGCGAATGTTGATGAGACAGTACGCATAAGCCAGGACGATACATCCCTGGTGGAGGGGGTAGAAGTTATCTATCTGCGCGGCGTTGCACTGCCGATTTTCCGCCTGTCCAACCTGTTCAAGGTTTCCTCGGACAAAAATGTCGATAAATCATTTGTTGTTATCGTTAACACAGATGGCCAGAGAATCGGTTTTGTCGTCGATGAACTGCTTGGTCAGGAAGAGGTGGTTATAAAACCACTGGAAGATTATGTGCAGGAGAATAGTGGATTCTCAGGCGCAACCGTAATAGGTGATGGTCGTATCTCACTCATTCTTGATGTTTATGAACTGGTGAAAATGACGACTCGGCGACAGAACATACGCCAGAAAAAGCAGGCGGAAATGTTGAAGATGACAAGACCGAAGTTAACTGGAAACACAGAAGCGAACAGCGCGCGCCTGCATTAAGCAGCGCTACGGCCATTTATTAGAGGTTATGGAATAGTTATGTCTGACAAAATTAGGGTGTTAATCGTCGATGACGCCTCTTTCATGGTGAGAGCGTTGACAGATATTCTTAAATCTGATTCAGGGATTGAAGTTGTCGGTAGTGCCAATAATGGACAGGAAGCGCTGAAACAAATAAAACAGTTGAAACCAGATGTGGTTACACTCGATGTGGATATGCCGATAATGGATGGAATCAGTGCGGTACGCCATATCATGATCAATGAACCCGTACCCATCGTAATGCTCAGTTCCCTGTTTGATCATGGAGAAATCACTTTCGAAGCATTGCGCCTGGGTGTGGTTGATTTTCTACCCAAACCTTCCGGTGCAATATCCCGGGACATACATGAACAGAGTCATAAAATTATTGAACGGGTAAAAATTGCTGCCTCGGAACGTATTGAAAATGTACGCAGGGTAAAACTCAATAAGGTTGATGCCAGGGATCATTTGTCCGAAAGATATGGCTATAGAGATCTGGATCATGTCATCACTATGGGAACAACTCTGGGTGGTCCCAATACCGTCATCCGATTAATGTCTCAACTGTCACCCCAGTTGCCCGCGGCCGTCGTGGTTATTCAGGAAATTGCACCAAATATATTGCCCGCCTTTGTTAATGAATTTGGGAAGTACACACTTTGGAAAGTGGAAGCCGGTACCGATGGAAAAATTCTCGAGCCTGGCTGTTGTTACATTTGTTCCTATAGTGAACCGATGACAATCCAGATTAACCAGTCCCAGGAAAGCGTACTCAGATTAAACCCCGATGCCGTAAAACCGCTCGATGCCCTGTTTTCTTCCGCATCACAGGCGTTTGAACAAAATACCATAGGCGTGTTGCTCACAGGCGTTGGTGTAGAAGGTGAACGGGGTTTTCATGAAATAAAAACCAGGGCGGGAACAACCATAGCTCAAAACACGGATACCTGTGTTTACCCTAACCTGACTCAATGTGCGATCGAGAGTGGTGTGGTGGATATGGTAGGTGATGTGACCGAGTTAAGTATGCAAATCGAAAAAGCTATCGGGTCTTCAGCTTTATGAACAAATCGCTTTTGTACAAAGGCGTTAAAGGCAGAGATAAATGCGCACCTGCTTTTATGGATTTAGCATTCCTGAGCAAATTTGAGCGAGATACGAAATGATCATAACCTGTGGGAATTGCCGAACCAAATACCAGATGGCTGATAATTTAATCCAGAAGGATGAATTCCGCGTTAGATGTACAAAATGTGACCATTCTTTTCTGGTGAAAAAACCCGGTGTTGGCAGCGAGCTGCCGCCCCATATAAAAAAAAGGGCCAGTGCGATTACAGCTGCGCAGAAAAGATATCCGGACAACCCCAACTGCAAGGTTATCAGCATATGTAATCAGAAGGGAGGTGTCGCCAAAACGACTACATGCCTTAACCTGGCCGCTTCCCTGAGTATGAGAAATAAACGCGTGCTGGTGATTGATTTTGATATCCAGTCGAACCTGACGCTTTTACTTGGCCACAAGGACGCGCGTTCGTTCTTTGATGTGATCAATGCCCAGGATGACAGCCTGTCCAGTTACCTGGTAAAAACCGAGCATAATTTCTGGCTGTTGCCTTCCAACAGTAAAATGGCGTTGCTATCGAAAAAGCACATGCCAAATGAAAATTTTGAATACATGCTGAGGGATAAGTTACTCGAGGTGAAAGCAGATTTTGACTATATTCTGATCGACTCCCCACCATCGGGCGATTTTTATACATTGAATGCCCTGCTTGCTTCAAATGCCGCTGTGGTTCCGATGCCCTGTGATTACCTGTCTCTCAACGGTGTGAGTCATATCGAAGGCATGATTAATGTGATAAATGAAAAGATCAACCATAAGATCGATATGCATGTTCTGATTACCTTATTCGAACCGGGCAATACCGTCGGAAAAGTTGTACTGAATCAAATCAGGGGTAAATATGGGGACAAGGTTCTCAATACCATGATTGAAAAAGATCAAAAGGTACAGGAATCACAGATCGTGCATACGCCTGTAGTTTTTTATAGCAAGGAATGCGCTGCTGCACGACAGTATCGGCAACTGGCAAATGAAATTGAAACCCTATTTCCAGCTTCAGAGGATCTGGCCCAGGCGAGTGGTTACAGATATTAGTGGCTGAACTGGTTTTAGAGAATGTACAAGGCTTCTTTGCTAAATGAGAAATTTGCAATTTTAAACAAATCTCTGTGGCTACCGATCATTTCAGTTGTACTCGTGATTGCTCTTTGGGGAGCAATTTCACAACTTGGCGGGCTGGGTAAACATGTTTTCCCGGGGCCGGCTACGGTACTGCTGGCCTTCAATGAGCTGTTCAACAATGGGGAGCTCATTAAACATTCTGTCGCAAGTCTCTACCGGGTAACCGTTGGTTTTTACCTGGCTATATTTCTCGGCATACCTTTAGGTATTGTTCTCGGATTAAATCGCACACTCAGTGACATGGTTGATCCGGTGGTTCAATTCTTGCGCCCCATCTCCCCGTTGGCCTGGATACCTCTGGCGATGTTGTGGTTTGGCATCGGTGACAAGCCTGCAATTTTCCTGATATTTCTATCCAGCTTTTTTTCTCTGACTATGGCAACAACCGTTGCTGTAAAATCCATTAACCCGATATATTTTCAGGTCGCGGCGAATTTTAATTTCAACCGCGCCGAGCTTTTAACAAAAATCATTATTCCCGCAATCACCCCGGATGTTATTACCGCTTTACGCTTGACGGTTGCTGTTGCCTGGCTGGTGGTGGTTGCGGCAGAAATGATTGCTGTGCAATCGGGGCTTGGCTACTTAATCCTTGACTCAAGAAATGCATTGCGCATGGACTATGTGATGGTGGGAATGATAGTGATAGGGTGGATTGGTTTATCCCTCGATTTGATTATGCAGAAATTCAGTCGGGTTAAATGGACGGCACATTAAGGCATTGTTCGACTGGCATTAAAAAGGGACAGAATGAGTTTCATCCAGATTAAAAATATCACCAAGAATTATACAAACAGGCGCAGAACAAAACGCTCTCCTGGCGATGCCTCTAAAGCTGGCGAATTGATAACGGTACTGGACAATATCAATCTCGAGTTCGAGGAAGGGGAAATGGTTTGTATTCTCGGACCCTCCGGCTGCGGTAAATCAACCCTGTTGAGGATTATTGCCGGCTTCGATACTGATTTTGATGGTGAGGTTATTATTGACGGTGATAAGGTCGGCAGCGCAAGTTCCGAGCATATTTTTGTGTTCCAGCAGAATGGCCTGCTGCCGTGGATGAGCGTCTGGGATAATGTTGAACTGGGCCTGCGAAACATGAAAGACAGTGAGATGAAGAATGAACAGATTCAGGAGTACATCGACCTGGTTGAGCTCAATGGTTTCGAGCACAATTTGCCCTACCAGCTATCGGGTGGTATGCAACGACGCGCAGAACTGGCACGCGCATTGGCGGTAACACCTGATATTTTATATCTGGATGAACCTTTCACCGGGCTTGACTATTTTACCCATCTGAAAGTGCGTGAAGAGGTCGTTAACATCCATGAATATATCGGCAAGACGATGATTATGGTGACCCATTTTATCGAAGATGCACTGGTTATGGCTGACCGGATCATCATCCTTTCAGACAGACCTTCCTGTGTGAAAATGACCCGAAAACTTGATTTTTCGAGACCGCGTAATATGAATAAGAATAAGGATCTGGGAGATTTACGCGATGAAATATTCCTGATGCTGGGCGTCAGCTATGTGGCGTAGATTCATGTCGGTATTATTGCGTATACCCGCCAGCATGAAAGTATTACTAGGTGCACTCGGCTGGTTAGCATTCATTTCATTTTTGTATTTCCAGATTAATGCCGAAAATCCAGATCGCAGGGTCGTGAAAATGGGTTACATGCCCGTTATCACCAACCTGGCGGCACCCATTATGGATCATGTCAGTCGTCATAGTAACGACACCTACTTCAAGGCGCTGAAGTTCGCTTCATTTGCCGAAATGGCGGAATCGTTGAGGAATGGGCAAATTGATGTGGCGTTTATGATAGCGCCACTGTCTATTGTGCTACGCCAACAGGGCGAGGACGTGAAAGTCGTGTACATCGGTAACCGTCATGAAAGTACCATGGTGACCAGGAAAGACCTGAATATAAAAACCTTGAATGACCTGATCGGCAGAACCATTGCGGTGCCCATGCGTTACTCGGGTCACAATATCAGTATTCTCAACCTTATCGAAGCGCATAATTTGACCGGTAATATCAAGGTTGTCGAGATGAATCCGCCGGATATGGCGGCGGCTTTATCGGCAGGAGCACTGGACGCTTATTATGTGGGTGAACCTTTTGCGGCACAAACGATTATAAGCGGCCATTCAGAGAAATTCTTTTATGCGGAAGATGTCTGGAACAACTTTATCTGTAATCTGGTTGTGGTTAGAAATGAGCTCATTCAACAACAACCGGGAATGGTGCAACAGATTGTTAACGGTGCCGTCCGGTCCGGTTTTTGGGCCAGTGCGAATCAACAGCAGGCTACCGAGATAGCTTCAAAATACTGGAAACAACCCATCGAGTTGCTGAATTATGCTTTTACAACGCCCCGGAATAGAATTCTTTATGATCAATATATTCCAAAGGAAAACGAGATGAGGCAGATGGCGGAGATGATGAAACAGGTCGGCCTGGTTGAAAATGCGGATATTTCAGGGCTTATCGATGACAGTTTTGCACTCGCTGTAAAAGTGGAAGAGGTATCGGATGTTGAATCAATACTGAGCTTATCCAAATAGGGCCGAGCAAGGGTCAGGTCCTGCGAGTTGGGGTCAGGTCCTGGATTTTGCACTTCTTTTGATCGTGATTCGGGGAAACGCGAGATCATTGAATTCTGGCGCCTGAAATATCGCCTGAAGGGCAAGGGGAATGCCTTTGCGATTGGTCGTTATCCCGAGGTAACGCTCGCACAGGCACGTGAAGAAAAAATAGCGGCAGGAAATATCATCCGGCCGCGTTTTGGTCCAAAGCACGAAAGAGATAAAGTAACGCGAAGGGAAAAGGAGTGCTCGGCAAAGAAAAATAATTAAACCAGAAACTCAATTCACAAAGAATTTATTCAATGCACGACCCAACCACCCAACATCTTCTTTATTCCGGTCATCCATACTGGTCGCCACTGCATCGACGTACTTGGCATCCTCGACCTTGATATGATTGACCAACCAGTTTTTTAGCGTCCTCAATAGCTCTTTTGCAACATCCTCACCATTATTGTGGCGATCGGAAAGGCGACTAACACCATCTACAAAATGTTGATGGATTCTCTTATGAGGGACGATGGATGTATAACCGGCGTTTTCCATCAAACTCTCTTCGAAAGAAAAATGTGAGACCGTATATTCGACCAGCTGTCTGAGGAGTCGGGCAATGTTGCCCTGGTCAGTTTCACCAGCCTCAACCATATCGTGCAACTGGTTAATATAATCGACAATTCTTTTATGCTGCTCGTCAATAGCTTTGATATTGGTATTAAGGTCTTCTGTCCAGCAAATTCGTGACATTCCTATCTCCTAAATTTTGTTATGTAAAGCGCCAAATATAAAAAATTCCGGGTCACCCATTACTGCATGGGATGCTCCAAGTATAGGAGGAATTACCACAAATATAGGAGGAATTAACGCCTGTTTTCAATGATTCCGGGGTTATTGGATATTGGTTAATGGTGCAATCGGCATCGAGCTGGATTTGGACTCGCTTTCGCTGTGAATTCTCCAGGCAATTCCATGGCCACGGGCGAAAACCCACCCTTTCGATCACTCGTTCTGTCCATTCCCGGCACCCAGGGGTTAAAGCGGGCAATCAACTTCGATCAAATCTGACTCTGCCTGTAAGATCAGATGCCAGCGAATACAATTTACGATTCTAATATTTTGGCTCTTCCCGCACTCAGCTCACTAACCAGTTCCCTGATATTCATCGTCGCGGCATTTTGACCCTGAGTATTCACGAATACGGTTCTCCCGGTCAGATTACTTTTCCAGTACAGCTCACCAATATTATCAATGGTACCGGACACATCGAAGTTTACTCGTGTACCTATCTTCATATTTTGAATCTTCGCATTGTGATCAACTGCCATGGCCGATTCTTCATCAACCGCGCATGCCTGGGCTACCAATTTCATCAAGTCGTCATCATCACGATTGATATCACCCTGCGACTCATCCGTGTTTTTTTCTGCCGATGCAGTTGTAACATCGAACCCAACAGTGCTGTCTTTGCCGCTTTGGCTGATAATCTTCTCATGTTCGATTTCCATCATCTGAAAAACCGCTTCCTGTTGTGCGGTATCCACCTGTATCCGCTCCATGCCTCTGGACAAAGCGTGCTTCAGTGACGGTAAGGTTGTTAACAGCATGCGCTTTTCTTTTTCAGTGCTCTTTGCGCTCAAGGTCCAGATGAGCACAGAGGAAACCTTCTTGATATTTTTCCAGCTGCGGGATGACTCGCCCTTTGACAGGTAGACATTACACAAAACCGGCCGCCAGATATTTTGCAGAAAATTCAGTACGCCAGAACTTAAATCTGCCTTTGATATCAACTTCTTGAGCAGTTGATCCGCAACTAGTTTTGCAGCCTGGGTCTCTTTTCCCTTTTCCTGCAAATTCAATTGCTTCAATCCTTGTTCAACGAAGTGCTTGTCGGCAGATTTAACTGCGCCAGATTCTGATGGTAAATGTTTTGTTGTTTTCAACATGAGAAAATTTGAGCCTGTTAAGTTCTACCGAACTGGATATCGGGAATTGGAATTCATCAACTACAATGCAAAATCAGATCTGGCCTGTGCTCCAGGCCATTACGTTTCGTACGTGTATTAATTTGCCGTAATACTCGTTCCAGATTATCTCCGAAGCGGGATAAGGTAACTCGAATAAAATCTGAACCTGTACAGTTTAAAGCGTCGGCTGATATCATGATCAATATATCGCCATCATGAAACTCCACCTCACTGACTTCAGGCTTGATCCTGCTATCCAGACCTAGCCGCGTCGTTTTATCAGCAGAGGCATTCAAATCTATTAATTGATTATCGCTAAATAGAAAACAGCCGGTATCACCGGTGATGGTGTAACTGAGCCGCTTCCCGTGGGGTAACATGGCGGCCAGCCCGACACCCTTGTATGATTCCCGGGGCTGCCACTGATCCATATTGGAAAACAGGTAATCATTGATATTATCCACTGATTCACGCAAACAGAACGTAGTCAGGGAATCAGCCATCGGGATAGTCGTTCTTCCTCCATCCGGGGATAGATTCAACTGAATGTCATCAAGCAAAACCTCAATCGCTTTATGGGCAGGAGTATCTTTAGCCTGACTATCTCCCTCGGCCATTGCTATCAGTCCAAGCTCCGGGTTAACGCCTAAAGCATGGGGTCCAGATAGCGCTATCCCCCGTTCAAAGGTCTGGTCGTTTATCGTCTGACCAACTGTATTTACCTGCCCATTCATACTCATGATTCCAGACACTACGGTTAAAGAAAAATAACTGGTGTTTGATCGTTTAAGTGGCTATTACGCTTATCTTTGAGAATAGTTCATTTTTAGCGGATCGCAATCTGCATATCCATATTTCAGGAACAAGTGTGACGCATCGATCAATTTTATCGATTGCCTGAACTCTGCGACTCAGGTGCGGAAATGCCCGGTCAATACATAAACCTGGAGTGAAGCGACCACAGAAATTCAGATTGCCTGAAAGATCAGGTGAATACCTATTAGTGTCATCAGATAGATAAAGCTCTGCTGCAAAATTCTATCATTGATGCGTTGGGAGATATGGGGGCCTATTTGCCCGCCAATCAGTGTACCAATAGAGCCCAGGGCAATAATTTCCAGATGCAGTGTTTCGCTAAGATTAAAGTGAACAATCGATGCGACGAGGGCGAGCGCAAACATCATGCCGATGGATGTGCCTATTGCCTGTGGCATGCCCATTCTCAACCTGCTGCGCAAGGCCGGGATCAGCCATTCGCTGATGCCGAGTGATAGAAAGCCCATGATAAAACCGAAGACGAACGGAATTGGGGCAATGCCGCGAATTTTGGCACTATCGAAATCACCACTTGCCCCCTGTTCACTATCCCGGTTGTTAACCACGAAAAGTATGGCCAGCGTCATTGCCATAATACCCAGGGCCATCTGTACCGCATGCTGGGGAAGCTTGATCGTGATAAAACTGCCAATGATAATGCCCGGCAAGGCGACCAGGAAAAATATCGCCGACAGCTTTATCTTTACGAGTCCTGCCCTGGCATAAGCAAATGTGCCGCTACCCAGGCCGACGACCTGGATAAAAAGAGACGTTGAGATGGCTTCAGCAGGAGATAATCGGTAGACAAGAATTAGTACTGGAGTCCATAAAATGCCCCCGCCAATTCCAATGGCCATGGCTGCCGAGGCTATTACAACTCCAAATAAAATCAGGGCGGCTTCAATCATTGGTTTTCAGGTCTGTTTCCGTAATGTCCGTATCCAGCAACTTGAAAGAATTGACGAAATTGCTCATTGATAAAAGATTATTTTCAATGTTGCCTATCGTGGCGCCAATTTCGGGGTTGTCAGCAACTAATCGCTTCAGCCGTTTCAGGCTCACACGAGCCTCCCTGGTAGTAGTAGCGGTGAAGGAGGCGACTTCCTGCAGGTTACTGGCGAGTTCATTAATGGCGATGCCGACTTCACCGATTTCGTCATGATTGTCGATATCTACAATTTGGCTCAGGTCACCGGCATTAATATGCCTGGCAACCACTGCCATTTTGCTCAATGGGGAAGTGATGTTCTTGATGAACATGGTCAATACTATGGCTACCACGACGGAAAGAACCACGAACATGATAAAAATTTTATTGCGCAGGTTATTCAGCGGATTATTCAAGTTATTATCCGCCAGGTTTTGCATTGCGATATTACATAGTTGTAGTCCATTTTCGGTATCCATCTCGAAATAGAACTCAACACCAATCAGGATGGTGGCAAATGCAATAAGAAGGAAATAGTTAAGCAGGCGAAATTCAATTCGAGAAATCATAAAAGGGATCTCTGGCGATAGTTTTTGTCTTTAACAAAAAAGCACAATCACAAAGTTCATGACATATAACATGCCATACTCTATCTTGAATTTTTTATGATAATTACTATATTGCCCGGGTAGATAAGCTCCGGGTTGCTGATTTTGCTCTGCTTCGCCAGTTCGGTATATTTGTATGGATTTCTTACAAAGCGTTTGGCGATGGACCAGAAAGTATCACCGTCTACAACCGTATAGATGATGGTTTCACGGGCGGGCTTCTCCGCGCCGACTTCGGGGGTTACACTTTTTTCAACTGGCAGGACGATGGTGAGGCTCTCGTTTCCGGAAGGCATCGCCACGGGCTCGGCGCTGATCTCACCGGGATTCACCTTACCCTGTAACTCATTCTCAACCATGGCTTCATCGGTAGAAAGCGAGGCTTCTCCTGCCGGTGTTTCAGTCGCTACATCACCCATGTTGTTATCATCGCGCCCGTGAGGAGAAGCGGTCTGATATTCCTTTGCGGGCGAAATCGCCGATTGCACTGTAGGGTCAGGCTCCTGTGTAACGGGTTCCTGGGCAACGGGTTCCTGAATAACGGGTTCCTGTGCAACGGGCTCCTGTGCAACGGGTTCCTGAATAACGGGTTCCTGTGCAACGAGCTCCTGTGTAGCGGGCGCCTGAATAACG
>Ga0164315_10001312_pt1 | contig 18709 bp, 15 predicted proteins | sample GuaBasSedimGuay6_FD_113737 | JGI IMG/M metagenome (GOLD analysis project Ga0164315, IMG submission 113737) | Subseafloor sediment microbial communities from Guaymas Basin, Gulf of California, Mexico - Guay6, Core 4569-2, 0-3 cm | ecosystem: Environmental > Aquatic > Marine > Hydrothermal vents...
GGTAACGTGTTTATGTTGCCCACCAATTTGTAGGGTGGGTAACGTGTTTATGTTGCCCACCAATTTGTAGGGTGGGTAACGTGTTTATGTTGCCCACCAATTTGTAGGGTGGGTAACGTGTTTATGTTGCCCACCAATTTGTAGGGTGGGTAGCGTGTTTTTGCTGCCCACCAATTTGTAGGGTGGGTAACGTGTTTATGTTGCCCACCAATTTGTAGGGTGGGTAGCGTGTTTATGCTGCCCACCAATTTGTAGGGTGGGTAGCGTGTTTATGCTGCCCACCAATTTGTAGGGTGGGTAGCGTGTTTTTGCTGCCCACCATTCCCCTGAGTACAACGAATTACGGGGATAAACGAATTTTAATCATTGAGAATTGAGAATTGAGAAATCCATTGATGGCATGAAGTGTCAAAAAAAAGTACACGCTAAATGACTGATTTATAAGCAATATAACAGATAGCTTAGATATCAAATTAACATATGCAACAATTTGTTGCGTGACATAAAAATCAAAGGGCATTTATCATACGCACCTTCAAATTATATTAGCGTTCAAAATTTATTGGCGTTCAAAATTTATTTTGAGTTCAAAATTTGATTTCCGTTCAAGATTTATCTTGATTGGAGTTCAAAATTTATTTTGAGTACACAATAAGCGCCAATCTGTAAGGCCATTTAAATCGCACCTTTGCGTGCATTGATAACTGATAATTAATTTCTCTTGAGATTTTTTTCGCGCATTAGACCGAAAAACTGACCTAGATCAAGGCAATAATAAAAAATCAGTTTAAAAATAAGCACCCATTATTAGTTTTTTGATTAAATTCAATTGCAGTTTAACTGATAACTTTAAACTGATAATTGAATCGGTAGGCGAAGTTGCCCTTCTTAGAGAAGAAGCAACTTCTGTTATTTATTTAAACCAAAACGAGGTAAATAACCATGAGATCATATCTCAAAAAACAGCCTCCCACAAAACGGGAGACAAATGGAGGCATGCCCCCAGCGCGACAACACACACTGGCACGGGCGATAGCAATGGCATTGCTTGCGGGTAGTGCTTTACCGGTAGTGAGTTTTGCAGAACAACCTGATCTTATCGTCACGGGTGTTACCACTGCTGATGTATCCACCGACTTACAAAATTTGCAAGTTAGTGGCAATGTTCAAGTTACGATAAACAATATCGGTTCAGCAGATGCCGATTCTACCTTGATTACGCTGTTTGAGGACATTAACCTTAATGGTCTTTTTGATGACAGTGTTGATAATACACTTGGTTCCTTGACTACACCAACCGGTTTGGCAGCTAATGCGGAGCAAGCTGTGGATTTGCCGATCAGTGGTAAAGTTACATTTCGTGATAGTCCTATAAATGCAATGGTTGATAGTGACCAAAGCATTGGTGAAGCAAAAGAGGACAATAATATCAATTCCAGTGCCAGTATGTGTGAGTTTGAGCCGGATATTGGGAGTTTTGAACCAGTCATAAAGTGGGAATGGACGGGTAGCTCGGTACTTCCCCAACACAATCAAGTGATGAGTGCCCCCGTTGTTGCACCACTTGAAGATACCAACAACGATGGAAAAATTAATCAACTAGATACGCCAAGTGTTATTTTTCACACGTTCCGAGGTGGTAATTACAAATCCGATGGTGTATTGCGTGCTGTCAGTGGCAAAGACGGTCATGAATTGTGGACGGTGTCTGATTCTGCATACAGGACATATCCAGCCGGTAGTATTGCTGTAGCGGATATTGACAATGATGGCATTGTTGAAATTGTCGCGCCGAAAACTGGTGCTGGTTTGATCGCTTTTGAACATACAGGTGAGTTTAAGTGGAAAAGTTCAGTTAATATGTCTGTGGGCTGGGGCGGTGCAGCAATTGCCGATTTAGACGCTGACGGTAGCCCTGAAATCGTTGTCGGTAATACAGCATTGAATGCAGACGGTTCATTGCTGTGGCAAGGAAATGGTTTTAGAGGAGATAATGGAGTTGGACCTCTTTCTATCGTAGCCGATATCAACTTGGATGGAAAACCAGAGGTTATTGCTGGTGCAACTGCTTATTCAAATACGGGGCAAAGGCTTTGGCAGAACGACAGTGTTGGCGATGGTTTTGTCGCTATTGGGAATTTTAATGATGATGAATTTCCAGAAATTGCCATAGTCTCAGCAGGCCGAGTATTTTTGTTGAACCATAGCGGCGAGATCATTTGGGGGCCTATTTCTATTCCGGGTGGTGGTGGTGGTGCGCCCACCATTGCTGATATGGATGGTGATGGCAAACTTGAAATTGGCATTGCTGGTGGAAGTCGGTACGTTGTTTTTAAAGCGGACGGTAAAGTGCTGTGGACAGCGGTTACTGTGGATTCAAGTTCGCACAGAACAGGATCGTCCGTGTTTGATTTTGATGGTGATGGACAAACAGAAGTAGTCTATGCGGATCAATACTATCTGCGCGTTTATAGTGGCGTTGATGGTACTGTCGTGTTTGAAACTCCGAATACCAGCGGTACCACTTACGAACTTCCCGTTATTGTGGATGTAGATAATGATAGTCATGCAGATATTGTGGTTTGCAATAATAACTATGCTTTTCGTGGTAGTACTGGCATTCGTGCTTACCAAGATAAACACAACACTTGGCTCAACACCCGCAAGATTTGGAACCAGCATACTTACCACGTTACCAACATCAACGATGACGGAACAGTGCCAGCAGTTGAACAAAACAGTTGGCAAGTTCACAATACTTACCGTCTGAACTTACAACCTGATTCAGACTTATCATTGACAGCAGCACCGGATTTAACAGCATCTCAATTGCAATTTTATCCGGGTGAGTCAGTAAACTTCAGTGTGCGAATCGGTAATGGTGGTATTGCAGCGTCGCCAGAAACGCTCGTATCGTTTTACAATGGTAATCCCAAAGATGGTGGCGCGTTAATCGGTTCTATCACGGTAGATAGTATCGAACCAAGTACCTATAAAGACGTGATGCTAGAAGAATTAAAGGGTTTACCGAAAGGAAACATGGAACTCTATGCTTTTGTGGATGCCAACGAGCAAGTCCCCGAATGCAATGAAACCAACAATATCGTTTCCAAAACCATTTCCATTTGCAGGGTATTTGGCAAAGTCGTTGAAAAATTTGGTGAGCCTATTGAAGGTGTCACAATAAAAACCGGTGGTACAACTGCGGTGACGGATGCAACCGGTTATTGGGAAATCACCGGATTACCGGAGAATAACTACACGCTCACTGCCAATAAAGATGGTTATAGCTTTGATTAAAAAGACTTTTTTGTTGGTCAACAAGAATGTGCAGTTGATTTGCAGAAGGTTAGGGGTACATCTTTACTCAGCGTGAAAGTTATTCCCAACTCTTGGAAGCCAGTCAAGCTGGGTGACAATGTTACTTATACCATCACCGTTACCAACAACGGCAGTGAGATTGCAACTGATGTGGCTCTCAACTATACATTACCGGAAGAAGCTAACATCGTTTCTATTGCATCTTTGGACGGTGGTAGCTGCGATGCCGATACCGCGACATGCACTTTGCCTGACTTAAGGCCCGGTGCCACTGCCAATGTAAAAGTTGTGGTAAGTAACACGCAACCAGGAAATTTGGTTAGCACGGTAACAGCTAGTTCAAATGAATATCCTACGGGAATTAAAAAGGCATGGAAAGAAGTTAAACCCTATCTCTCTGTTACCCTCAGCGATACACCTGATCCGGTGACAAGCGGTGGCGTTTTGCACTACACGGCCGATGTTGAATTGAGTCACTACGCGCCGACGACAACGGCAACGGGTGTTGAGTTAGTGATGTTTGTGCCTAGCGGTGTTGAACTCAAATCAGTAAACACAGATTATGGACTGTGCGACACTAGCTCATTGCCAACCATGACTTGCTCTATCACCGATTTGAGTCTTGAAGGTACCGACAGTGTTAGCCATGTCACGGTTAATCTGGATGTCGAACTTAAAGACGCTGGGCTATTACTTTTAACTGCGGAAGCCAAGGTGACAGCGAATGAATATCCCGCACACACCGATAGAGAGCGTACCAAGATAGTCATACCAGAAGGTATCGAAGTCGATATCGCCTTTGTCATCGACGTGACAGGCAGTATGCAGGAAGAAATCAACGGCGTTATCAAGGCCTTAAAGGGTTTTATTGCTGAGATAAAACAGAGTGATGCGCCCCTGATTGCCCTGATAGTCTTTACGGATGACGTGAAAATCCAAGCCTTTACCGGTGATTTGAAAGTCTTACTGGGCGCGGTTGAAAAACTCAAGGCAGCAGGCGGTGGTACTTGCCCCGAAGCCTCAGTCGAAGCGTTATTGATTGCCGTGCCTCATACCAAAAAAGGGGGCGATATTCTGTTTGCAACCGATGCATCGCCGTATGCTGATGCCGATGTTGAAAAAGTGATGGCACAGCAGCGCGCTAAAGGCATTCGCTTTAATGCCATGATAACGGGTGATTGTACTAATGAAAGCGATTGGAATGAATAAATTTAATGGTGGGCAACAAAAACACGTTACCCACCCTACATTGCATTCGCTTTAATGCGATGATAACGGGTGATTGTTCTAATGAAAGCGATTGGAATGAATAGCCAGAGTAGATAGGGGGAATGGTGGGCAACAAAAACACGTTACCCACCCTACATTAATTCAAAAATGGGGTAGGCAATAAAAACACGTTACGCGCCCTACATTAACTGATTGTTATGATTTCTGCTTCTTAAAAAATTAATTAAAAAAACTGTCATTGATTTTAATTTGGTTAAGTGTTGGAGTTCGCAAGCTCACTCCAACCTACATTTCGGGTATTTTATTTTTTGGGAGTTACCTAACTTCATAAATCTTTGGTTAGCTGCGCTTGGAACACTACTAGAAACAATAAAACAAAAAATCTCGCACAACCCTGAAGGGGTTGAATGTGAATAGCCCCAGGTGGCAACCTGGGGTTGCCAAAAGTTAAGTTTATTCCCGCGCCGAGTATATCACATTTGAGGAACGCATAATCACACTTGATGTGGGTATCATCTGAGATAAGACAGGCATCTACTTTGATCCGACAATAGTTAAAACGATTTTTGGTTTCAATGCTAAACCGTTTCTTATTTTCACTGGCGGCTGTCGATATTTCAAAACATTCTTCACAACAATCAAATGTTTTTTGTAACTGCTCACAGTGTGGATTACTCTTCATATTCAAGATTTAACAATTGTTCGTATTCTTCGCTCAATGTTTCAGAAACGTCATCTATCGTTGTCGCATCAATCACATTGAGTTCATTGTCCATGATGTTTCGTGCAGTGCCATTTTCAATGTAATAGACACCCACTCTTTCAAAATCAAGCCATTTTTCAGCCGGCACAATACGATTCACCTTTTCAGTTAACTTGGGTTTGTTTTTAACCACATTATGAGCCTGAATCAGGTTATTTAATGCCGTCAAAATGTAAGGGCTATGGGTGGTGAGAACCAAACGATTGTTTTTAGGAGTACATTTTTCAACGATATACTCAAGCACTTGTTTCTGAGTTTCGGGATACAAATTGAGTTCAGGCTCTTCTATCGCAAAAAATTTTGCCTCGAATGAAGAAAAATACTCTAAAACCACATAAAGGGGTATGGCAGCCTGAAGTCCACTGGCACTTTGAGATAAAGGCAATGCGTGATGATGAGAAAGATAAACTTTATCTCTACCCTCCTCAAAACGATAGGTGACTTTTAAAGATTCAATCTCTAAAACATCCAATTTTTTTCTAGCGACTTCAAAAGAGGAGCCAAAACGCAAGATAAAATTAGGAATCGCAATCTTATGGGCCATCATACCCATCATAGATTCTGACAACATAGAAACCAAAATTCTTTCAGCAGGAATATAAAAAGGGATAAATGCTGGGTTTGGCTGGTTTGCAATCGCTTGGTATTGCCCCCCCCTGATAAACAATCACGTTATCAGTCTGTTCATTAAGTGAAATAAAAGTGTCTTTTGAAAAAAAAGGGATATGCTTGTCTTTAAACAGTTGAAAAAAATGGGCCTGGTTTTGACTAGGCCTTATGTCACCATTTAAAATAGACAACATTTTTGCCAGTGTACTTTTGCCACTCGCCTGTGGGCCAATAAAAACCATAATATCTTTCATTTCAAGATCGATATTTGAAAGTGGCCCAAAATTTTTGACAGTGAGTTGATTAAATTTCATTTTGATATGGGTTGATAAGAGACAACGCTGAAAATTAATATACGCACCTCGATCTCAAGTGTCTTAAAGGTACTTGGTTTATCACCAGCGTGGTTGCGTCAATATATTTAGCGGCTACGTTTTTAATGGGTAATGGAAACTTGTTAATATATACCCGGCGCGGGAATAAACTTAACTTTTATTTTTTGGCAACCCCAGGTTGCCACCTGGGGCTATTCACATTCAACCCCTTCGGGGTTGTGCGAGTTAAAAGTTAAAATTGTGTCCGCGTGCAGTATAACATAATTTTTAATCAGCGTTTCACTTAAGAAGTTTTTGCGCGCAAAAACTTTATTTAGCTTCGCGCACCGAAGGCTCACTTAACAAGTTTCGCTTCGCTATACATTAGCGTGAAATGTGGAAATCAGTTCAATCATGATAATCTGTGTTCTATTAGAATTAAAAGGATAGAAGGCTGATTTAACTGATTGTCATAACGGCGCTGATTTTTTTAATCAGCGTTTCACATTTCACGCAAAAGTACAGCGAAGCCAAAAGCTAAGTATAACAATGCTATAGATATAGAGTATTGTTTTGGATTGATTTTTTCACTTCGTTCAAGATTTTTGGCGAAATATACATCTTGTGTGTTTGAGTAAGGGCAGTTAAATAGTCTTCAATCTGAGATGTTGATATAAACTGTTGTTGGTGAGCAAGTAACAATACACCAATAGCGCCAATAATTTTGAGTCCCTTGCTTTGTGCCTTACAACGTGCCAATCGATCATCCATGATGACATAATCAGCTTCAAGTTCTTGGGCTAAAACCATTGTTTCAAGTTCGCCCGCATGTAAACTCCATGACGAATCTAATGCACCTGAGACAAAATTGGCACCGGCTATTGAAATATCGCTGCATTCTATATAAGTAGGCAATGATAAATCGAGTAATTCTTTGGCAACAGCTTGAGGAATAAAAATTTGATCAAAACATTGGGGTAATAAATCAAGTACCTTAATCTTGGACAAAAAAATAATGGGGCTGGTATTGGAAACAACGTTCATAAGCATTGAAGTGTCAGTTGATCAACCGTTTTAATATCATCCAGTATCGTTTCATCAGCAAAGATATAACCCACATCAAAATGTTCTTTTAAACGGTAATGAAATTCATCAAAACTTAATTTGGCTAAAGAAGCCGCAGCAGCGAAACTCACTTTATGAGCATGATATAAACTCGCGGCTAGAAAAAATTCGGCTGAATGACTACCATAAGGTTCAAGTACCTCATAAAAATGAGGGTTAAGTTGTGTAGGCATGATTGATTTCCCTATAGGATTGTTTATTCGATGCGGATTAAAACAGGGTATGACTACGATCTAAGCAATTACCTCGATCTAATCTCTTATTATATACAATCCCTGTCGTTATCGGTTTAAATCCTTGTAAAAAATACGGGAAAGAACAGGCTTCCAAGCAAAATAAATTTTTAACGAAAATCGGGCCATCAAGATTTATTGGAGTTCGATGTGATCATTGATACAGCATCCATTTTGTGCAAGCACTGTACATAAAGTGAGCATCAAGAATCCCGACTTGTTTGGAACGGTATGTTTGCACGTAATCTGCTTGTTGACTTAAATCTTGGTATCCCCCAGAAAAGTAAATAACCAGTTTACCATCAGGATGTTGAGTTAGCCACGGGCAGAGATTGTATTCATCAATAACGGGTAAAGGTTGCTGGAGTCTACCGAGAAATTGATATTGTCCATGATATTCACCAAAATGAACGACAGTTTCTCCACGTTTAAATAAAGTGTTGATATATTGGCTGATTTCATGTAAATCATAGGCTGGCCCGGCAGCCCGAATAATGCTTAACGGCACACAAAGGCTGAATAAGATGCCTGTGGTACTGAGTAAAAATAACCGGTATTTGATATGCGGTAATCGCCAGACTATTAACAGAATTCCAAAAAGGAGCAAGCTGATCGCTGGCAGCGAAGAGATTTGTGTTACCCAAAACGGTATACGTATTGTTGAAGATAAATAAGGCGCTATTAATAGCAATAGCCCTACCAGTATGATCACAAACGCGGGTAAACTGGTATCCCAACGTTGTTGTTCAGTCGGCAATTTGACTATCAAATAAGCCGTAAGTAGTGCAAAGGCTGGTAATGTTGGCAATAGGTAGTGCAATTGTTTGCCGCTGACGAGGGAAAATCCGATGAAAACGAATACAAACCAAATGAGGCAAAAACGTACTCCGCTGTTATCGATATATTGGGGTAATTGTAAGAAACCACGCCATAAAGGTAACCATAATAACCAAGGAAATAGGATGACGGGTAATAGGGGTAAGTACCACCAGAAGGGGTGTTGATGGGCAAAGGAATTAATTAAGCGGTTAGCGGTTTGTCCCCAAAATATGGCTTCTCGAAAGGCTTCACCACCGACTATGGCTGCCGGAATGGCCCAAGCTAAGGCAATCAGTGCGCCTAACAGGATACTGCTCAATAGCCCTAAATACCAACTTTGCCAAGGAAAAGGGCGAGTACGTTGCCAGATGGGTGCGAATAAAGCGACAGGCAGTAGATGCAATAAAATCACAGGGCCTTTAGTCAGTACGCCTAAACCAATGGCGATGCCTAACCAGCCCCAGGATTTTTTGAACAGTGCTACCATGCCTAATAAGGTAAAAAAGGCTAAGATCAAGTCAAACATGACGACACTGGTAAACAAGCTCCACCATAAACAGCTTAATAAAATCAGGGGTACCCATAGTGCAATTTGAGGGTGTTGAGGCCATAATTGGCGAGCCAAATGCGCGGTGAGGAATAAACTGCCCAGAGAAAAGAAGCCTGGCACGAGTCGAGGCCACCATTCATTCACGCCAAAGAGTTTCCAGCCGACATGAATCAACCAAAATAATAAAGGGGGTTTATGGTGGTAAGCTTCACCATTCAGATAAGGTACTAACCAATCGCCTCGGTTCCACATTTCCCAAGCGACGGCAAGATAACGCGTTTCGTCAACCGGTAAAACGGAGCGATTAAAAAGGGGAATCAGTACGAGTAGGAGCCATAAGCTCCAAATTGGCCAATTTTGTTTTGTCATTTTAAGTTACAGAAGTTTATTCAATGATGAATTGTTCAGAATTCATAAGGCTGGGCGAACACGCAGGTTCGCCCCTACATTGCCTTTGTAGGGGCGAACCTACGTGTTCGCCCTTGTCGTTCTCACCCACATTGCATGACTACCCATAATTCATCATTCATCATTCATAATTCATCATTCATTATCCTCGTATGCTATTGGTAAAGTAAACGTAAAGCGCGATCCAACACCGACTTCTGATGCAACATCAATCTCACCACCATGCAATTCCACTAGCTTTTTAGTCACCGTTAACCCTAAACCTGTACCACCGTAAACTCGTGCTGTTGAACCATCAGCTTGTTCAAAAGATTCAAAAATACGGTGAGATTTCTCTTTTGGAATACCGATACCAGTATCAAAAACGCTAATGGCTAAACATGCCTCTCTCACTTCAGCCGAAATGTCTACGCGCCCACTGTCAGTAAACTTAACCGCATTACTCACTAAATTGTGTAGAATCTGTTGCAAACGATTTTCATCAGCCTGTGCCAACGGAAAATCTTTTGAAATCGCGTTCACAAATTTTAAATTCTTCTTACCAATCAAGGGTTTACTCAGTGTAAACACCACCTCAACGACTTCTCGTATATCCACGGGTTTGCGTTGCAAATCAAGGTTTCTGTGTCTTAGTTTAGAAAAATCCAGAATATTATTGACAAGATTGGCTAAACGTCGTCCACTGAGAACAATCATCGTAAGATTATTACGGCTTGCTTCAGGAAGAGAACCAGTCGTTCCCTCGATGAGGGAATTGGCTATGCCAATAATACCATTAATGGGAGTACGCAGTTCATGAGAAGTATTGGCCAGAAATTCGTTTTTAAGTTTGTCTAAACGCTGTAATTCGGCATTTTTATTTTCAAGGGTTTTAAAAGAACCCTTTAATTGTTTTGCCATACTGTTAAAAGAATTAGCCAGTTCTCCCAGTTCATCAGAACGTCCAACGGGTAAACTTTGATCCCAGTCTCCATTAGAGAGTTTTTTAGCGGCCTCATTCAAACCGAGAATGGGTTGGATAATCCATTTAGAAGTCAAAATACTGATGATCGTTGCTAACACCAAAGCCACTAGCGTCAATAGGATCGTCATGCGGCTATTGGTATTGATTTGCTCCATAAAATCTGCTTCTGGAACAACAACGATAATCAGCCAATCTAAATCAAATTTGTTGTTAAAAGGAGAAACATGAACGAGTTGTCGCTGGCCTTCATAAACAAACTTGTTTTGTTCACTATGCGTAATCCGACTAAAATGACCATAACGTTTTGTCAAATATTCAGCGGTAGCTTGAATCAATTTATCATTAACATCAAAGGCTTTGAGTTGTGGTTTGTTTTTCTCAAATGGCGGTTCAGGAAATGAACCGGCCACCACTAAACCAGAAGGTTCCACAATAAAAGTCTTTCCCTGCTTCCCGATTTTCAAGCTACGCAGAAAATGGCTAATTCTGGTCAAGGTAAAATCGGAACCTAAAACACCTTGCAATGTGCCTTTCTTATCGTAATAAGGATAAACAAAACTCATGCCCAGTTGCCCTGTCTCTGTTCCTGTCCCAACAAAGGGGTAAATATCTGTCCAAACGGCTTTTCCTGCTCTCACGGCCCTTTGATACCAAGGCCTAGGCCTGGGATCATATTTACTGGGTTCCTTGAGAAGCCCAAGCGTTTCACCCTTTTCATCTAAATGGTAATCAAACATCAAACCCCCCGTCTTTTGATCTCTGATATTGTAAGCTAATTTACCATCATCTCGCCTATGCAAGGCAATGTAATCACCTTGTTGATGGCCAAAGTAAATAAAACTCAGTTCCTCAAACACTTTACTTTGTTCAAAAAAATAGGGTAACCAGCTACGCAAGTTATTTAAATCCAATTGATCGTTAGAAATCGTATTAGCATTCAGATTGACAACAAGAGAAGGAATATTGAGGTAGGTATTGAGATATTGGTCAATGCGAGCGGTAATTTCAGTATGCAATTGGGTAGCGAGATCATTAACCGCATCAATCCCATTGCGAAATGAAAGATAACCCGTCAATCCGACTGCCAAGATAATTTGGAAAATGAAGGGTACAATGAGAACCGCTCGAATATGCACTTTTCCAGTGAGTTTAGAAACTAAGCGGTTTAGAAATGTCATCAGTTATCAGTCAGTTATCAGTTCCACGCAAAAGTTTTGCGCGCAAAACTTTTGCGTGGAAATCAGTTATCACTATTGATCGTCCTGCAATGTGTGAGTTATAGAAGAGAGCAACAATTCCCAATCATACGGGTGTAAGTGATGGTTTTTTTTCAACACAGAGAACACAGAGAACCACAGAGTGCCACAGAGAATAAGTTATTTTTAATTTAATGAGATTATGATATAAATACTTGATACGAGGCGCATTTCTTTTCTGTTTATCAGTCACACAATAGGTTCTGACATCTTGAGTAGAATCAGCCAGATGTAAGATTAACCAGAGTTCAAAACAAGGGGGTCGCGCCAAATCGCCCATTAATATATCCTTTTGCTAAGTCTAAATCATCCACATCGGCATTAGCTAAGGAATAAGCACGAGATTCTCCCTGTTTTTTGCTGATGAACCAAATTTCATCCTTTCTCAAGAGTTTTTTGATATCCAAAAGATAAACTTCATGTGTCGATGCAATCAATTGGCTTTCGACATTTTTAAACAGTTTATTGTTGAGTATCAACTCAAACAGTTTTTTGATAAGTAAAACATGCAAACTTCTTTCAACCTCATCTATCACAAACACAGATTTACCCTTAGATAAACTGACAAGCATAGGAATGAAATCTATTATTCTTCGGGTACCGTCAGATTCTTCAGAAAGCTCAAATGGGATTTCGTCACCCTCTTTGTCATTTCGGAGAATCACTAATTCCAAGGCTTTTAAGTCACCCGCTTTTTCGGTGATAACATAGCTCTTTTCCTCATTTATTGAAATAAAAGCTATGGCACCCGTTTTTCCATAAGGAAAGTCTTCTTTGATAGATTTTTTGACCGTTGCTGGCATTTCCAGAGTTTCAAAATCAAAGGCTTTATGATCCCTCTTTTTGATATTAAAGCCAAATAATTCTAAAATTTTGTCAAAAAAGACGCGAATATCCGTCTCATTATTCAAAATAAGTGGTAAGAATTTCACTTTGGAATTCGGAAAGATAATGGTTAAACAAAAATTAAACCACTCGTAAACCTGACTAAACCATTTGAGATTTCGCTCTTGGCAATTCGTTAGAAACAGCAAATTTTCTCGGGTACTTTCCGCTTCATACTCCATTCTTTGCTTATTTTTTTCACCAATCCCCACCAGAATATCATGTTCAAAGTTAAAACGAATACCAAAGTCATCCCTTTCAAAGATAGGCACTTCAAGGTGATGACCTATTTCAAATAGCCATTCATCATAGACTTTACTTTTGTCAACAGAAAAACCATAAGCAAATTGCTTACTTTTATACCGAAACTCAAATTCAAATCTTGAGGGTTTCTGGTAACAATTTTTGTCAAGTTTGAAGTTGATGACATCAATACTTTTATTTTTCTCGACACCTTTAATAATAAACTCTCTAGCAAAAGCCATTGCTTTGATCAGGTTAGATTTTCCAGCTTCATTAGCGCCATAGATAACAGACGTTCTCAATAAATCTATGTCTTTTTCAGATCGGCCTTTAACAACATGATGACTATGACGTGCCTCATCAGAGGCAATCATATTAAAATTTATCCTTTGATTAAAGGATAAAAAGTTTTCGACACTGAATCTTATTAACATCGTTTTCTTTAGATTTGGTTTTGGAAACCAGTATTTAAGAATTTTTAACAAAATGCCTATCAAGTTTGTCTAACAAAGCCAAACCTTCTTCAACTTCACCTTGCGATGCACGGGATAAAAAGCGCGTGTATGCATCAAATTCAGCCAATGCTCTTGTAGTCAGTCAAAAAATGTTCAACGTTGTGAGCCAAGTCTGATTTGAATTGATTTAATTCGCAAAGGGCAACCACAAGGGATTGCCCCTACAAGCCGCCCGTAGGGGCACCTTGTGGTTGCCCCCTTTCTCCTTTCTTTTTTAAATACCTGAAAATTTATGGTTCAGTACTTATCCTCTGTCAAATGTCCCATTATATTCTCCTTTTACGAGGTTAGCCCTTTGATTTAAAATGAAAAATGGTAACTATTTACCTATGTGTCGAGGAGAAATCTTAGCAATAAACCATTTACGAAAAAAATTGGGATCGATCTAAAACCAATCTCACGCAAAGGCGCAAAGGCGCTAAGACGCATCAATAATAACTTTGCATCTTCTATAACATCTTCTTAGCATCTTTGCGGCTTTGCGGCTTTGCGTGAGATTAAAAATGCCACCATTTTTGAAATTATTTTTCTAATAATTTGTATCCTATTTGACACACCGTTTAAAATGCCTTCAATATTGTTGTTTGTCATAAAAAGAACACATCGAAAGCTTTCACTTGGGGCTTGATAATTGTTCATTATCCATGGCGAGCGGCACGGCGTTTTCGTAATGCGATCAAAGTGAAAATGGGGCCTGAAATGGCGTATCCCAGAAAACCTAAAAATAATACTTGCGGAGGATCAATAGAGATCAAGACAAATATCATCACCATAATCAAAATGCTAAAAAAGGGAACTCGTCCTTTTATATCTAAATCTTTGAAACTATGGTAACGAAATTTGCTGACCATCAAAGCGCCCATCGTAACCGTAATAATCCATGCTGGCACGACTAAAGTTGCTCCATCTAATTGATAACCTATACTTAACCAAACAAATCCTGCTATGACGGCTGCAGCCGCGGGACTCGCGAGTCCTTGAAAATACGCTTTATCCACTTTACCAACTTGCGTATTAAAACGCGCTAAACGTAGCGCAGTCGCGGCAGTATAAATAAAAGCGGCTAACCAACCCAGTTTACCCAGCAAACCGGAAAGATGGGCTAAAGAATAGAGAGACCACTCATGCATTAGCAAAGCTGGGGCGAGGCCAAAACAGATGAGATCTGAAAGGCTGTCATATTCAGCGCCAAAAGCACTTTGTGTATTAGTCAAGCGAGCCACACGTCCATCTAAACCGTCAAGTATCATACCAATAAAGATGGCGACAGCGGCTGCTTCAAAACGATCAGTGGTTGCTGCAATGATCGCATAAAAGCCTGAAAACAAGGCCGCTGTGGTAAATAAATTAGGTAATAAATAAATACCGCGCGGCCGCTTTATTTTTTCAGAAAGTTCTTGTTTTTCAGTCATTTTAATGTAGGGTATTGATTGTTCGTATAGACGCGAGCATCGCGTCTCTACATTTGATGAACATTTTTCAGGCTGGTTTTATGTTTGATTTATCTTGAGAGTAGAGACGCACTGCGTGCGTCTCGTATACACGGCAGTATAGACGGCAGTATAGAGACGCACGGCAGTGCGTCTCTACAAGAAAGGCTGGTTCCCCCAAAATTTTAATCTCTAGTTTTTACTCTTATCAACCAACTGATTCGCCTTAATCCACGGCATCATACCCCGCAACTGAGCACCGACTTGTTCAAGTTGATGTTGACGCGCTAAACGACGTTTGGCTTTGAAAGTGGCACTACCCGTTTGATTTTCCATGATAAATTCACGCGCAAATTCACCGTTTTGAATTTCCTTGAGGATTTGACGCATTTCATCCTTGGTTTGTTCAGTAATAATGCGTGGCCCACGAGTCAAATCACCATATTCAGCCGTATTGGAGACGGAATAGCGCATATTCGCAATGCCGCCTTCGTAGATCAAATCGACTATCAGTTTGAGTTCGTGCAAGCATTCAAAATAGGCCATTTCTGGTGCATAACCTGCTTCAACTAATGTTTCAAACCCCGCTTGTGCCAAAGCCGTTATGCCGCCACATAACACGGTTTGTTCACCAAATAAATCGGTTTCCGTTTCTTCACGGAAACTGGTTTCAATCACACCGGCGCGTCCAGCACCATTCGCACTGGCATAAGACAAGGCAATCTCTTTAGCTTGTCCAGAAGCATCTTGATGCACCGCAATTAAACAAGGTACACCAGCCCCCTGTGTATAAGTCGAACGCACTAAATGGCCAGGCCCTTTGGGCGCAATCATAATCACATCCAAGTCTTCAGCCGGTTCAATTTGTTCAAAATGAATATTAAACCCATGTGCGAAAGCCAGTGCTGAACCACTTTTGATATTCGGTGCAATTTGTTCACGGTAAAGTTGCGCTTGATGCTCATCCGGAGCCAATACCATCACCACATCAGCCCAAGCAACAGCCTCTTCAATCGGTTTACTTTGTAAACCGGCCGCTTCCGCTTTCTGTGCCGACGCAGAACCACTTCGCAAAGCCACAACAACCTCAACACCGGAATCCTTCAAATTATTAGCATGAGCATGGCCCTGCGAACCATAACCGATGATAGCTACTTTTTTACCTTGAATCAGGGATAAGTCAGCGTCTTTATCGTAAAAAATATTCAATTTCAACTCCTCTTGGTTAATGGTAAATGCTTGCAAAACTCGACTTAAACCCGTCAAAGCGAGAAGGTTTAAACCCATAAGGGTTTTGCGATTGAAGCATGAGGCTAAAGCCCCATCCTTCTTCTTAGGATATCCCCAAAAAATAATTATCCGAGCCTACCATTTCACGCCGTAAAGGATGGGTAGGGGAATGGTGGGCAACAAAAACACGTTTCGCGCCAAAAGTTTTTAAGCAAAAATTTTGGCGCGAACTCACCCTACAAGAAAAACGGGAATAATTTATTTATTTTTTGGATATGCCTTAAACCGTCTATCGCCCTCCCCAAAAATTAAAACCCACCAAATAATTGGTGGGATTGATTAAAAAAGGCTGGGGAAATTTAGAATGGGTTTATGCCCGCAAACTCGAAGCACCTCGTGCAATACCCAACACACCAGAACGGACCACTTCAACTCTCATTGATGGCTCCATAGCATTAATAAAAGCATCCAGTTTGTCGCCCGTGCCCGTCATTTCAATTGTGTAATTGGCATCACCAACGTCAATAATGCGGCCACGGAAAATATCAACCAGACGTTTGATCTCCTCGCGTTGATTAGTGGTTGACACGCTGATTTTGACCAACATCAATTCCCTTTCAATGTGTGTCCCTTCCGTTAAGTCAAGCAGCGTAATCACATCAACCAATTTATTGAGTTGTTTAGTGATTTGCTCAATGATATCGTCCGAACCTCTCGTGACTAAAGTCATCCGTGACATAGAAGGATCATCTGTTGGCGCGACGGTTAAAGACTCAATATTGTAACCGCGTGCTGAGAATAAACCGGCAACTCGTGATAAAGCACCGGGTTCGTTTTCTAACAAAATTGAAATCGTGTGACGCATCTTTAAGCTAACTCTCTCTCTGGGGATAACAACATTTCATTATGCCCTTTACCAGCGGCAATCATCGGATACACGTTCTCACCTTGATCAATGAGAAAATCCATAAATACCAGGCTTTCTTTTATCGCCAACGCTTCCTTGAGCGCACCTTCCACCTCGCTAGGCTTCTCAATCCGCATACCAACATGTCCATAACTGTCCGCCAGTTTCATAAAATCGGGCAAGGCATCTATATAAGTATGGGAATACCGCTTATCATAAAAAAATTCTTGCCATTGACGCACCATGCCTAAGTAGCGATTATTCAACATAATGATTTTAATGGGCAAATCATATTGTTTACAGGTTGATAATTCCTGTATACACATTTGAATGCTACCTTCGCCCGTGATACAAACCACCGTGTCATTAGGATGAGCTATTTGGACACCCATCGCGGCCGGTAAACCAAAGCCCATTGTGCCTAAACCGCCAGAATTAATCCAATGACGTGGTTGGTTAAACTTGTAAAACTGGGCTGCAAACATTTGGTGTTGACCCACATCCGATGTCACAAAAGCATTACCTTGGGTCAGTTCGTGCAGTTTTTCGACCACAAATTGCGGCTTAATCAACTCATTGTTACGATCATAACGTAAACAATCTGTCGCCCGCCAAGTATCAATTTGTCCCCACCAAGTGGCTAACGCATCGGAATCAGGCTTACGTCCCATTTCCTTTATCACTTGAATCAAATCTTGTAACACCCGATCCACCGTACCCACGAGAGGAATATCCACCTTAACATTCTTAGAAATCGAAGAGGGATCAATATCCAGATGAACAATTTTAGCGTCAGGACAAAACTTCTCTAATTCACCTGTCACGCGATCATCAAAACGCGCTCCGATAGCAATCAAGGTATCGCATTCATACATCGCCATATTGGCTTCATAAGTACCATGCATACCAAGCATACCAATAAATTGGGGATCAGTCGCCGGATAGGCCCCTAAACCCATTAAGGTTTGAGTAATCGGATAGCCCAACAGACGTGTAAATTCGATTAATTCCTGACTCCCATTGCTCAGCACAACGCCGCCCCCACTATAAATCACCGGACGCTTAGCTGATAAAATCATTTCCGCAGCACGACGAATTTGTCCCGATTCGCCAACCACCACGGGTTTATAAGAACGCATTTCTATCGTCTTAGGATATTCAAACAAGGCCCGATTAGCCGTCACATCCTTAGGAATATCGACAAGCACCGGGCCGGGGCGGCCCGTGGTAGCGATATAAAAGGCCTTTTTAATCGTTATCGCCAATTCGCCAACATCCTTCACCAAAAAATTATGCTTAACGCACGGCCTAGAAATACCAACAGAATCAACCTCTTGGAAAGCATCGTTACCAATCAGACTGGTAGGCACTTGCCCAGTGAACACCACCAAAGGTGTCGAATCCAGATAAGCAGTAGCAATGCCCGTGATCCCATTCGTTGCACCTGGGCCAGAAGTCAGCAAAGCTACGCCTGGTTTACCAGAAGAACGGGCATACCCATCGGCCGCATGAACGGCCCCCTGTTCATGACGGACTAGAATATGCTGAAATTTATCCTGTTTGAATATCGCATCATAAATGTGCAATACCGCACCGCCAGGGAATCCAAACACATGTTCCACGCCTTCTGCAATCAAAGCGTTCACAAAAATATCAGCACCCGTCATCATTTCAGCTTGATTCGCTTCGTTCATTTACAGCCCTCATTAAAAAAACACCAAAAATAGTCTGTCATTATTTATCGTTATTTAGCATCCGCTAATATTAAACGCAAACGGCCCAAAATAGTTACTTATTGAATGGTATTTAATAGTATTCAATCAGCTTTGAAAGCGGCACCATATTGTCCGCTGAGAAATCGTTCTAAAATATTTTGTGCGCCAACAAGGTCAGCGTGTTCTTCATAC
>Ga0164315_10001313_pt1 | contig 18709 bp, 17 predicted proteins | sample GuaBasSedimGuay6_FD_113737 | JGI IMG/M metagenome (GOLD analysis project Ga0164315, IMG submission 113737) | Subseafloor sediment microbial communities from Guaymas Basin, Gulf of California, Mexico - Guay6, Core 4569-2, 0-3 cm | ecosystem: Environmental > Aquatic > Marine > Hydrothermal vents...
AGCGTGTTTAGAATTAAGGACACAGATTATTGATTTATAAGGACGCGTGAATACGTCCATGGTAGCTCTGCTGCAACGTCGCCCTGTTGTGGAAGTGGGCAGAAGCCTTATAAATCAATAACCTGTATCCTCTATAAAAATCACGCTAGTAGTTACAAAATCTTTTGCTTAAAAAATAATAACTGAGCGAATGCTTTCGCCTTTATGCATCAGGTCAAAAGCTCTATTAATATCTTCCAGTGGCATGGTGTGCGTCACCAGGCTGTCCAGTTCAATCTTCCCGGACATATAACGATCTACATAACCGGGCAGCTCGGTTCTGCCTTTTACGCCACCAAATGCAGAGCCTTTCCAGGTGCGGCCTACGACCAGGTTAAACGGACGTGTTTCGATGGTCTGACCGGCACCGGCAACACCGATTACCGTAGAAACACCCCAGCCCATGTGGGTACATTCCAGTGCATCACGCATTACATGGGTATTGCCGATACATTCGAATGAATAATCGGGTCCACCGTTAAAGCTATCCTGCATGTATTCAACAAACGAACCATCGATGTCATTCGGATTAACAAAATCGGTAGCACCGAGCTGTTTTGCAAATGCAAACTTATCGGGGTTGATATCTATACCGATAATGCGCTCTGCGCCTGCCATTACCGCACCCTGGATACACGACAGACCGATACCGCCCAGGCCAAATACGGCGACGGTCGAACCGGATTCTACTTTTGCGGTATTCAATACCGCACCGATGCCGGTGGTAACACCGCAACCTAACAGGCAGACTTTATCCAGCGGTGCTGCTTTATTAATTTTAGCCAGCGCTATTTCCGGGACGACGGTGTATTCTGCAAATGTGGAACAGCCCATGTAATGAAAGATATCTTTACCATCTTTAGAAAAACGCCGGCTACCATCGGGCATATAGCCGGTCCACACGGTTGAGGCAATTGACTGGCACAGGTTGGTTTTTGTTGATTGACAGTATTCGCACTCGCCACATTCAGGAATATACAAAGGAATGACATGATCACCCACTTCCAGGCTCTTCACCCCCGAACCAAGCTCTACCACTTCACAGCCACCCTCATGACCCAGGATGCAGGGGAAGCTGGCTTCCGGGTCATCGCCCGAGAGGGTAAACGCATCGGTATGACAAACACCAGAAGCGATTACCTTTAATAACACTTCACCCTCTTTTGGCCCCATGACTTCAACTTCTTCAATCTCGAGGGGCTTTTTCGGTGCCCATGCCACTGCAGCTCTAGCTTTCATAATATTATCTCTTCATAACACATATCGTAATGATAACAGGCGGAGTGACTGACTAAAATAGAATGAATAAACACCCGCCGCAAACGGATGATATATTAACCTAACTGCGGAATTACGGCTCGTCTCAACGGCTTTATTGCCAGGAAGATTAAAATAAACGCACTTGCCCAGGACAGCATGTCTGGCAGCATGGCATGCGCTTCACCCAGACTGGCTTCTATCTGCCACTGCTGAACTTGTAGCAGCCATTCCAGCAGCAAGCCCATCATCAGACTGAAAACCGACAGACCGAATAAATACACTAACGTTACTTTCAACCCCAGTTCCTGCTTCAGCAAGGCAAAACTGGCAATATTAGTAGCCGGACCCACCAGCAGAAAAACCAGCACAGCACCGGGAGAAACACCTGCTACTAATAAGCCTGCGGCAACCGGCGTGGATGCCACCGCGCAGATATACATTGGTATACCAACGACCAGCATGACTAACATTGCGGTTAAACCTCCACCCCATTGCGCCAGCCAGTCGGGTGGAATGAACGTCAGCATGATACCGGCCAGCACAATACCGAATGCCATCCATTTTGAAATATCATCCAGCAATTCAGCGCCCGCATAAGATAAGACTTTAAGCAGCTTATTTTCCTTATTTTCACCAGGGTCTTCATTTTTATCAGAACAACAGGGTGCTTCAACTTTCTCAGGCTTTGATGCACAACATGATGAGGCCACCGGTTCTACCTTCACTTCTTCTTTGGATGAGCAGCAGCTTTCGACAACGGCTGCCCCGGTATCCTCAGTTGCCTTCAGCGGCACCGGCTGATCTGCCACCAGCGTTGTCAGCAGCCCTGTCCCTACTGCATTGACTAAGGCGGCAACCGGGCGAAAGATCGCCATCACCGGTCCCATCAGCGCATAAGTAACCGCTACCGAATCCACACTGGTTTCAGGAGTCGAAATTAAAAATGATACCGTAGCTTCTTTAGACGCACCGGCTCGATGCAAACCGATTGCTGCCGGCAGTACGCCGCAGGAACACAGTGGCAAAGGTGCGCCAAAAAGTGCAGCGCGTAATATCGCACCCAGACCACGGCCACCAACCCAGCGCCGCATGGTATCTTCAGCAATAAAGGATTTTATGAAACCTGCTGCTAACAGACCGAGCAGCAGCCAGAATGCCGTATCGAGGAATACCAGCCAGATATTGTTCAATAACACAGCGACCATGCTACTCTACTCTTAAAATAAAGATTGATGCTTTATATTGGCATTGATTATGTAAATATAGCAAGCTTAGATAGACATAACGATGAGAGTAAACAATGTTTAATAGCATTCCCATATTAGTTGTTATTGCAAACATGCAGGTAGTACAACCGGTCATCGTCAGGACCACTGATCTGGAAATAGACTTTACCCCGCGAACACCAAATCAAATGGCTTCATTTTACGAGGCGCGCGGTTTTCCCAAAGCAATGCGTGATGTGCTTAAGCAGCAATGTTTCATTACCGTTGGCATCACCAATACAAGCAATACGAAAATATGGCTTGACTTATCTAACTGGAGATTTTCAGCTGCTGGCAAACCGCTAAAACGCGAACACCGTGACTACTGGAAAAATCGCTGGCAAAACATGGGCATGCCGCTAAGTAAACAATCAACCTTTCGCTGGACCTTAATTCCGGAAACACTTGATTACCTGCCCGGTGAACATGAAGGTGGCAATATTGTTTTACCCTTCACGGACAAAGCCATATCAATAACGGCTACATTCTCCACCGGTAAAAATAAACTGGGGAAAAAAATAACCATCAACACAGATAAACTATTTTGTGCGGAGGATGCACAATGAAAAACACACTAAAAAGCGTCAAACTATTAACCCTTGTACTCACTATTATTTTTTCCGAAGCAGCCATAGCCAACAAAACAGCTAACGATATCAAAGTACCGTTTGGCATTCGCCATTATGATATTGGTGCCGCACATAACTTCACTTTAAATGATATTGACGGCGAAAAATTTGAATTAAGTAATCTAAAAGGTCACTGGGTATTTCTACACTTCTGGGCAAGCTGGTGTGGCCCCTGCCGCGAAGAAATGCCGGCAATACAAAAATTAGCCAACGCCATGCAGGGTAAGAAATTTCAAATCGTGATGATAAACACTGCTGAAGATGAAGATACTATATTTGAATTTTTAAGCGCTATCGATGTTGAATTAAATAGCTTGATGGATGTTGATGGCCTGGTAACAGAAGCCTGGAAACCGCGTGGGTTACCCACAACAATTTTGATAAACCCGAAAGGTGAAGTTAAGTACCAGGCGATTGGCGGCCGCGAGTGGGACAAACCTGAGTACACTGGATTTCTTAAAAAACTTTTATTGTCCACAGATGAACGCAAATGAACGCAAATTAAAATCAAATAAGTATCAAATGCTTCATTGTCATCCTGAACGTTAGTGAAGGATCTTGCTCTTTATCAAACGGTGCAGGTAAAAAAGATCTTTCACTAACGTTCAAGATGACATATTACTGAGACACATGAAAGGATACCCTGTATTCAAGATTGTCTGTAGCATGGATGCTACAGTCAAGCCTACATGGAGGTATTTACGGCGCATCTTGAATACAGGGTATCCTTTTTACACGTCTTGTTAATAAATATTGTAATGCTTTTATCTGCGTTCATTTACTTCGCGCAGTCCTGCGCTACGCCCTACGGGCCGCACTAAAGTGCGTTCAAAATGTTCCTTACATTTTAGTGCGTTCATCTGTGGACATAATTTCTTTTTGTTTTTTCGCACTTTGCATTAGTCACCGCAAAAGATAAAAATATCACTCAGGCAGGTTCCTAGTTGAACAACATCTCAAAATAAGCTTTGCCGGTATTCTGATCCAGATTTCTTATCATCTGGTAATCGGCATAGGCATCCAGGTTACCGTTTTCAATTTGCTGTTTACTAAGCTCGACGCCCCACATTGGATTTATCCTGTTGGGCAAAAAAGAATAACGCACATCCATAATCAGGTTCGGGTTGCGCGTACTCACGGCCAGAAAACCATCTGAAAACCAGCGAAAACGCTCTATATCTTTTGCCTGCTGACTATCTCCAGGTAACCACGGAAAGTCCTGTTTAACATTCAGTTTCTGAATGGATGTGCCGGTGATATATTTTGTATTCCATAACAGTTTGACCGCATCCACATAATAGCGCCCATCATATTCATAGATCATCTTCCACAAATGACGATTGCCGAAACTGGGTTTTAAATGCACACGTTCTATCTGGTGACCCCGCTGCAACGCCAGTGCAGTAACCGCCTGTTGGGCGCGCTGATATTGCACAACACCCAAACTTAAAAATATAACCGCGTAGGCAAAAGCAATGCGTGCATAGCGAGCATTCTTACGATACGCGGCCAGCGAAATAAAAAAGATGACCGGCAGTGTAAACAGCGGATCAATGATGGACACTGTGTTCCAGGCAAAACGTTCATTGGAAAAGGGCCAGAACAACTGCGTTCCATAAGAGGTACAGGCATCTAACAAGCCATGTGTAGCGTAACCCAAAAACGAAAAAAGGTAGATTTGAGCAAATGATAATTTTGCCGCCGGCCATTTATTTTTGATCAACCGAGAATGCATCAGCGGATAAAAAATCAGCGAGCATAATAATGCGCCAAACGGAATAAAAATCAGCGAGTGCGTGAACTGCCTATGATATTCCAAAAACAATAAAGAATCTTCAGCCGAACGTATAAAAACATCCAGATCAGGTGCCATACCCGCAAGCGCACCGATGACTAGCGCACTAAACTGCTTTGTTTTGTCATTTGCAAATGACTGAGAAAGACTGGCACCAAGACTGGCCTGTGATATGGGATCCATAGTTTTTGATATTAATAGTTGTAAGTTATAAGTTGTAAGTTAAAAGTTAAGAGGACTCAATCATTATGGACTTTTAGTCCATAAAATCGTTTTCTTTATAACACAGCCTTTTTAGAACTATCAATATCATATATTTCCGTCATCCTGAACGATAGTGAAGGATCTTGAAGGCTAGTGTTAAGATCCTTCACTATCGTTCAGGATGACAATATCTCACTAAAGTCTTGCACTAAAAGCGCATAGTTTTAACTAACGCCCTGAGTCAATAAACTTATAACTTTAAACTTTAAACTTATAACTCTATCACTATCAGAAATCTAGCGCGTCATTCTCTTCCCACACGGCAAATTAGTTTCAAACCTCGGTCATCGCCAGATCGAACTATACCAAATTGATTATATCAAAGCGAATATAAGGAAATTATAATATTAGATTGTTATAATTGAATTGCCATTGCAACATGACTGAAAAAGAATTTACCGAGATATCGCTGACTGTCGGGCTTACTTTTGGCATTAGCTATATGCTGTTTATTGTATATAAGCTGGCCGAAGAATCCAAAGCCGGCCGTTATGGCATGATGATTTTATTTGTCGGCCTGGGACTAGGCATCTTCGGCTTTGTCGCTAAATATGCCATCAAGCTGTATCTTACTAGTCAGCTAGCTTAATTACTTATATGTATTTCAATGTTGTGATGTCATTTCCTGCTGCATAGTATGCCCACCATGATTCATCCCATGTTGATGACCACCACTCAACGCTTTCGTCAGAATCATCGCACCAAAGGCGATTAATAAAATACCCGCAATATATCGTGTCCATTTATGACGGGTAAAACGCTGTAGCTTTTCAGCAAGCCCGCCCATCACCAGCAACATGGGCAAAGTACCTGCACCAAAAGCCAACATTAATAAGGCTGTTTTTGTGGCATCGCCCGAAGTCGCCGCCCATGCCAGTGTGCTATAAACCAGTCCACAGGGCAACCAGCCCCACAGTAAACCCAGACCCATCGCCTGCGGCAGTGATTTGACCGGCATAAATCTACGTCCAAAAGGTTCTATCAAACGCCAGAAGTGGCTGCCCAGCCGCTCCAGTGGTGCCATGGTCTGCCACCAGCCAGCAATATAAATGCCCAGTGCCACCATAAACAGACCGCCAACTATGCCACCGAGAGGAAACTTACCAATTTGAAAAAAACTACCTGCAGTAGCGCTTAGCAGCCCAACGATTAAACCTGCGGTTGCATAACTCAATAGACGGCCACTGTTGTAGACCAGTAGATAAGGTAATAATTTTAATGACGACTGGCGTGTACCTTCCGGCAACCCCATAGTTAAGGCACCGACGATGCCACCACACATACCGATGCAATGGGTAGAACCTAACAAACCGATCAAAAAAGCCGCGAAATAGTTTAATTCACTCATGACTTCAACAGACCATATTTATGTTTCCTGGCACACCTTAAATCGACTGCATACTTTTCCCTGACTGACTTTAGCTCAGTCAGACTTTCCATAAAATCATAAAAATATTCTACAAACTCACGTAAAACTGCTTCACCATCAGGTCGATGATAAAGACTTTGCCTTGCAACATTCATATCACTCAAATTCTTTAGTGTTGAGACACTAAAGTATAAGCAAATACTAATATTTAAGCATTGATAAATATCATCCGCTACCACTCAGCATGGATGACAATGGTGAAAAGTAAAAGGCTTAACCAGGGTTGCTGGTAAACGACGGGTGCTGTTATTTAACAGGCAACAACAGCTTCAAGAGCGGGGATATCCAGCGCAAAATGATTATGGCTGATTTCTTTTATTAAACCGGTACGCTTGAATTCAGAGATGGTTCGGCTGGCAGTTTCTATCGTCATACTCAGGATCGAGCCTATATCTTCACGGCTCAACAGGTAACACTCCGAAGAATTCTCTGTTTCGGTTAAACGTAGCAGCATATTTGCCATACGTTTTTTTGCAGAACCTGTAGATAACTTTGTTATCCAGGCATCAGCTTCGCTCAGTGCTTTTTGCCAGCGTGTCATCAAATCTTTATGTAACACCGGATTTTGCTGGCTTAAACGAGTCACCGCCTCTTTCGGATAACGGCACAACTCTGTAGGGCGTAATACCACAGCTTCATGCTCATATTGCTGAGCAACCATCATTTCCAGTCCCAGCACATCAGTACTACGCACCAAACGCACAATACGCTGTGAGCCATCAGGCAAATACTGGACCAGCTTCAGCAATCCACTGCGCACAGTAAAAAGATGATGACCATTATCACCCACCTTATAAAGCACGCTACCGGCATCCAGCGTTAATTGTTCAACGGGTTCATGAAGTGACTCAAAATCCTGCTCAGTCAAACCACTAAACAGTGCCGAACTGCGTATGGCACAGTTAAGACAATCCGTATTGCCTTCCCAGGCCTGGGTAAAAGTTACTCGTTTAGTCAAAATCAACTCCTAGTTGAACAGTAAACCGAATCTTACCCCTTTTAAACCCTTTATTGAAAAGAAAATTTGATAAATATCAACTACTCAGTCATTAAGCTCATATTACTTAACGACTAACGAATTGATTAAATGTGTAAATCTTTTTACCAGCTAATGACTTACTGTAGGATGTGGTGAGGGACGAACCGCATCAATCGCGACAGATGCGGTTCGTCCCTCACCACATCCTACACTTTTGTCTTATGAATCACAGCGTTGTGGCTTAAGTAAGCGGCATTACTATCCGAGACATGAAATGGGATCGGTCGAACTAAACCTTCATTTGAAATACCTTGTTGGCGAAAAACACCGGGCTTTGGTTTATTTGTCATAAGAATTTTTTCTTCCACAGATGCTTTTTCATTTGCGTTTATTAACGCTCATTTGCGAATAATGAAATTCTTACCAGAACCACCAGCCAGAATTCAATTCATCTTCACAGGTCTTTAACTGTGCACTGTATTTCCGGGCATTTTTGTCGACCTTTGCCGCCACTTTGATTAACCATGGTTTCTTATTATAAGTTTTTCGTTTATAACCACCATGGCCTTCGTGGTAAGCAAGATACTGATTTTTTGCGTCCCATTTAGACACTTTTAATGTGTCGTAGGTCTTTTTTCCATACCAGCCGATAAAATCGACCGCATCATCAAAATCGTCTCGATCAGCACCCCAGTTATGCGTTGATTTTATATACCAGTCCCAGGTGCCATCTTTAACCTGGGCATAACCATAAGCAGAAGACTTACGGCCGATAGGAATGATCCACAAGAAATATTCCATCTCGGTTTCAGCATCGTGTTTGAAACTTGATTCCTGATGGATGATAGCCATCTGTACCTGTATCGGCACACCCCAGCGCTCGAAGCTGTCTTTAGAGTCGTCATACCAGTCATCTTTTTCTTCAAAGATGTCACAGATGTTGTTTATGTTTTTTGGTGGCGAGTTAGAACAACCGAACAGAAATGCGAGATTAATTATTATAAAAAGTTTTAGCATACTAAATGGAGTTTTAAGTAAAAAGTTTTAAGTTGCAAGTTAAATCAAGAACCAAAAACTTATAACTTTGAACTTATAACTATTGGTTTAGGCCAATACGCATCCAGCACTCTTAACGCTGTCACAACATATATTGTTGCCATTGTTATTAATAAAACTCGCATAACAAAATTTTCAGAAAAATCAGCATCCTCAGCCAAACTGCTATTAACCAGGATAATCATCGCCACCATTGCAGATGGCAGATATTTTGCCATGGCTGTACCGGCGTTAATCGCAGCGCCAAAACTCAGACTGACTAAAAACATGAGTAAAATAAGAAAGTGATATTCCGGTACAACGACCAATGCCCAGTAAACAAAAAAAGCTGCACCACCACCAATCAGCGTTGACTTAATCGAGTTCATGCCAGCTTCTTTACCTTTATCCAGGTTAGGCGACAGTGAAAAGATCGCTGCAAATACCATCACCAGTATCTGGCTTGTCCAGTTATTTGCAAGAAATAAAATCGCTATTGGCAATACCACAACCGTACTTTTTAATGCAGCTTCTGCTGCCGGCGCAGAATAACCCGGCTGATATCCAGGGGGTGCGGGCATTGCCGGACCACCTGGTAAATCGGGCACCAGGTAATGCGCCAGCCACAACAGACAAATGGTCAACCAGCTCGATCCAACCAGCCCCGACACCACGCCGATAGCCAGGCCTTCATGTACACCTGCAAGCATTGGCATAAGTAACAGGCAGATTAACAGCATCAATACCAGCCAGAATGAGCCACCTCTATTTAAATGGTAGTAAGTATGAAACAGTAGCAGGCCCAGTATCGGTATATAAAGGACCGTGTGCGGAAGGATGAACTGGGTAACTAAAAAACCAACACCGAACGCGAACAGTGTATTACGCATATTGCGAAGACCTTGCGACAGTGTAGGTTTTGGTAAAGGTAACGCAAGCATAACGGCTGACAATACCGGAAACAAAAACGACAACGGCCACGCGATACCAAAAGCCAGAGCAATGGCGATGGTTAAACCCACGGCGTAACGGAGTGTTCTTATGTGTTGTGGGTTAGATAACTGCATTTTAGTTTCAAGTTTTAAATTACAAGTTTTAAGTGAAAAACATAAACATCCGATAACAGTTTTTAACTTAATACTTGTAACTTAAAACTATCTTTTATTAATAAACATAAGAGAACCAGCTCAATACCCGTATCCAGGTCCAGCCCAGTGAATTTATCAGCCAGTTATCGGTAGAATAAAACTGCACATCCGCCTGCCCGCCCAGTCGACGGTAGCCGCGCGTACTATCATCATCGAATGAAATATAAACCGGAAAACGCTGTGCATCACGTAACCAGCCGGCACTGCTTTCTATACTTTCAAGGTCACCGATAGCACCGCCTTTTTCATGGCTCACTGCAAACCCCATGCTGCTGACTTTGCCATGAAAAATTCTGCCCGGTGCGGAATCAAGAATAATATCAACTGGCGTGCCTTGTTTCACATTGGCAATACTGTTCTCACGCAGGTTGGCTTTTACCCAGACATTATCCACTTCGATAAATGTCATCAATGGTGCGCCGACACTGGCGAAATGTCCTACATCGAGCTTCAGATTCGTGATCCCACCATGTGATGGTGCCAGCATGACGGTTCTCGATAAGTCGATCTGTGCTTTTTTAAGTTTTGCAATGGCAGAACGTATTTTTGGATTTTCTTTACCTTGTTTTCCTAAATCCTGCTTCGCTTTTTTAAGTTCTGACCTGGCACCATCCAATTTTGCTTGTGAGTTAATTACATTTGCCCTTGCTGTATCACCACGTGACACGGAGTAAATCCCTTTCTTTTCGAGTTCATATACACGTTCACTCTGTGCTTTTATGTGATCAACATTTGTCTCAGCCTGAACAACTTTACTCTGTGCAGTCACAACAGCTGCCGTATCCGAACCGATATCCTGCCCAGCCAGTTCCAATTCCGTTTCAGCAGTCTCTACGGCTAGCTGATAATCAGCAGGATCAATTTTTAATAAGACATCACCCTGTTGAACTTCCTGATCTTTGCCAACATTAACTTCGATTACACGCCCGGCAACCTGTGAAACGATAGGCACTACATAAGCCTGCACTCTTGCCTGGTCAGTCCACGGTGCAAGGCGGTCGGCAACGACGTACCAGACAAACACGATGGCGATAACAATTAATGCTATGCGGGTTATGCGCTTAACGGGATCGTTTGTGTTTACTTCCGGAGTTTCTGTTTCTTCAGTCATATTATATTAATTGCATTTGCAGTCATTGCTTTTATTTAAAACTTACAACTTATTACTTACTACTTCTAACCAGTAACTTCGCTCTTATCAAGCCACGCCATAAACAGTTCATAACCCAATGCGAGTACAATGGCACCGACAAACAGACCAATAATTCCCGACATCATCATACCGCCAATAGCACCCAGCAATATCACCAGCATCGGGGTCGACATGCCGCGACCAAGAAATAATGGTTTTAAGAAACCATCACTAGCACTTACGATAAGACAGTAAACCAGAAAGATAACAGCCGGTGTGGTTTCGGCAACGGAGAAAACGTATGCACTAACAAAACCCAATACAAATATAGGCGGCAGTTGCGCAATCGCCATAACCAGTACTATCAGAGTCCATAAGCCCCACGCCGGCACATCCATCACCATCATGCCAAGGGCTGATAATACCGCCTGTATTATGGCAACACCGAGAACACCTTGTGCAACACTGCGAATCGTTGCTTTGGATAAATCGGCATAGGCTTTTCCCGCATTCTCATTTGTCAGCCGCTTGAAAATCTTAATGGTAACGTCATAAGCACCCGAGGCATTCGCCACCAGGATACCGGAAATAATTATCGATAATACGAACTGTAAAATCGTGCCCGCAGCACCCGCTGCCCCGGAAATAATCGCTTTACCGACTTTTTTAGTTTCAGCATCATACTTCTTTAATGTTGCTTCTAAATTATCAGAAGCCTGTAACCACACCGCATGTGTTTTCTCACCGATGAGCGGCCATTCTTTAACGCTGTCTTTAGGTGCTGGTATTTCCAGTGTGCCAGCCTCATAGCGTTCAGAAAGAATGCTGGACGTATCAATTACCGAGTTGGAAATCATCACGGTTGGTGTGATTAATAATGCAAGCGTAACCAGGGTGTAAACCGTAGCAGCCAGTTTGTTCCTGTTGCCCATGGCTGATTTAAGTTTTGTAAATAATGGATAGATAGCAACAGCTATGATCACCCCCCACATGACCGGCATGATAAATGGTGTAATGATCTGGAAGCACCAGGTGGCAAGCAAAAGCAATAAGCCAAGCCTTACTGCTGCTTCGATAGTATTCTGGGTGAATTCGGAACTGTTCATGGTTTATCGCCTGTTTTTATTATCTCCGCCATTGTACAGCAATCTACATGGAATACATTACAGGTCTAGATAACACTATTCATTCGATATGAAATTTCATTTAGTCATTTTATAATCCGTCAATTCTGACCTGTAATAATTAAATTTCGTTAAATTCAACCTGATGGATTATATACCTGCTAGAAAAATTACTCATCACTCATCACTAACTATGACATATACGCAGTAACCCACTGGAAATACACTACAATCATGACAATGTCATTGATTCGATATAAAACATTATGCTACTGTTAGCCCCTCAAACACGGATCGAATACCACGAGTATTTCATATGAAGAAACGATTAATCATATCGCTGTTATTAACTTCACTTTCCAGCACAGCACAGGCTTACGATCTCAACGGTTTCACTCTCTCGGGTGATGAACGTGCCGGCTGGGTATCATACGACTACGGCAACCCTGACGGCCTATCAACAATTAATAAAGGCCATAAAGACTCTGAAGGTTTTTATGTAATGCCTAAGTTGTCATTAACAACGCCGGACTACAGTGGTTTCAATGCAAAGATTACCGTTGCCGGTGCCACCGACTTTGGCATCAATGATGAAGATAAACAATCAAGAAACTTTGTCTTTGACCCGACAGAAAACGAATCTTTTGTCATCCTGCAGGAGCTATATCTTGAATACGATAATGAAGCCCACAATGCAATGATTGGCCGTGATGAAATCATCACCCCGATGATCGATTTCGATGACTGGTACATGCTGGGTAACAGTTTTGAGTTAGTGAAATATACCAATACAAGTTTAGAACATCATCGCTTACATATCGGCTTCTTTAACAAGATGGCCGGTGTCTGGGACAGTGGCGCAAACGGTACCGAATTTCATTCTATGTCTGATGCCAGTTTTGTTTCGGGTGACAGTAAAAATAATGCTGGTGATGCAGGTGTGTACTATGCAGCTGTCGAATATAACGGCAACAAACACCATGGACAGGTATGGGAGTACTATGCTGAGGACCTGTACAACATGCTGTTCGGACAATACAACTATAAAAGTGGTAGCAGCAAATACAAATATGATTTTGGCCTGCAGTTTATTAACTGGGCCCAGGTGGGGCAATTAAAAACCAATGCAGGAAAACCATTGGCCAGTGACCCAACTGAAGTCGGAGAGTCTATCAATTACAGCCTGTATTCGATCAAATACGATGGCAACATGGACAACGGTTTTTCCTTTGCCACGGGTTACTCAAAATACAGCAATGGTCCTGGTACCGGTTCCACTTTAGGCGCCTGGGGTGGTTACCCCTATTTTGCCAACGGTATGATCTTTCATTTCTTTGAAGTAGGTGATCTACGAAATGCAGCATCTTATAAAGTTCAGGGCGCTTATGATTTAACAAAAGTTGGCTTTGATAATGCGTTATTAAGTATCCGCTATACTTATTATGACCTGGATTCAGACTATTCATTTGCATCAAATGGTCTCGCTCAAGATGCAATGAAAATGCTTGGCGTCAGGCTTAATTATAGCTTCTTAAAACAAGGCTATTTTACTGGCACTGTCGAAACTCATAATACTGATCACGAACCAGCTGTTACCTCAGTTCGTCTGATCGGTGGGTACAGGTTTTAAGTTAAAAGTTTTAAGTTAAAAGTACAAAACGTCATTGTGAGGCACGAAGCAGTAGTGGTGCATGGACGCACCGTTAACGAATCTAACGACGGAATCTTCAGCATACTACTTGCACACCTTAGCAAGATTGCTTCGTGCCTCGCAATGACGAGTTAATAACACAACAGGAGAAAAACTATGCGGAACAAATTTTCAAAACTCAGCCTTACAATATTCAGCTTACTGCTGATATTTTCACTCAACACCGCCTACGCACTTGATGCATCCAGCAACAAACTAAGCGCAGCAAACATCAGCAAAGTTTTAAACGCTGCACACGCAAAATTTAAAAACAACAAAGACGGTAAAAATGCCGATTATATAAAAGCATTAGCCGACGTTGATTCAAACCTGTTTGGCATTACCATTGTGACCATTGATGGAAAAGTTTATGAAGTCGGTGATTATAAGTCTGAATTTTCTATCCAGTCGATTTCAAAAGTATTCACTGTAGCCAAAGCCATGCAGCAACACGGCGCGAAAGCAGTGCAGGAAAAAATTGGTGCATCAGCGACCGGCCTGGCATTCAACTCAATTATCGCCATTGAACAACAACCTGCACGTGCAGCCAATCCATTTGTTAATGCCGGCGCTATTGCCAGCACCAGCCTTATTAAAGCCAAAGACGGCAAACAACGCTGGAACACAATCAAAACCAATATGGATGATTTCGCCGGTCGTAAACTTGCATTTAATGAAGTTGTTTACCAGTCAGAGGTGAACGATAACAAACGCAACCAGGCAATTTCCAAACTACTGGATGCATACGGTCGCATGTACGCCGACCCGCTGGAAAGCACCACCATTTATACCAAACAATGTTCGGTGAATGTGTCTGCTCACGACCTTGCAGTAATGGGTTCAACACTGGCAAATCACGGTAAAAATCCGGTTACAAAAAAACAGGTTATCGACCCGCAATATCCAAAACACGTACTAGCGCTAATGGCAACAGCAGGTCTATACGATGGTGCAGGTGACTGGTTATATAACACAGGCACACCGGCGAAAAGTGGTGTGGGTGGCGGCATTGTTGCAGTGATTCCCGGCAAGCTGGCGATAGGTGTTTTTGCACCACCGTTAGATAGCATAGGCAATAGTGTGAAGGGACAGCTGGCTGCTACTTATATTATTAATGAGTTGGGGTTAAATCCTTATAACCAGTAAAGCTAGTTAGAAGTTTTAAGTAGGAAGTTATAAGTTAAAAAAACTCTAAAGCTATATAGTATGACCGTCATGCCGGCAAGTTTTTAGCCAGTATCTATTTTGTAGTAAATGGATTGCAGATAGAAGCATGCCGCAATGATGATGATTTAGCTTGCAACTTATAACTTCCTACTTACAACTATCTTTAATAAGTATAAGTAACCCCAACCGTCAGACGATAGTCATCAGGTGTCGGTGTAAAACCCGTATCGTCTGTTGCCGGTTGGGAAATGCGATCCCATATCAAAGAGATATCAAAATCAAAACTGCCGGTTATTTCACTTTCAAAGGTTGCAATCATGTGATGCGTGTAGCCGCCGGCTTCTTCCTCTTTTGCCTGGACACTGTATTTGAAGATGAAATCCAGTGCGCTGGTTAGCTCAGCATCGAAGTCTGTACCCAAAACTACTGCCCCGGCTTCTACTTTCTGTTCTTCGCCTGGCTGTACTGATAAATATTTCGTGCTGACGTAAGCAGGGCCGCCATTCACATTCCATTCAAATATTCCAGTATTAAAGATAGTATAACCAAGACCAAGACCGGCGGTAATTCGTTGATCGATGTTCTGAAAAGGGTCACGGTAAAATTCAGCAAAAACCGGCGTATAGAAAAAATATCGTGTTGCATAAATATTATGGCTGGCACCAAGACGATTGTTATTAATCGTTTCTATCAGATCGCCATCTTCATTTCCAGTTTTAGAAATGTTACCAATGTAATCGAGTAAAAAACGTGACTTGGCGGTGCGTCGTTTAGCGCCAAATTTAGCGTTGTAATCTAACTGCTCTGTATTACCGCTTCTAATATTCAAACCCAGGGTAAACTTGAGCGCCCACAGGTCCGCTTCTCTTTCACCCGAGGGAGTCAGTGAAATCAAATCTAAGCGATCAAACTCCTGCACATTCTCGCCATCGGTTATCGTGACCTTATCACCCGATATTTGCAGACTACCCGTAAGCGGCTCGCTGTTTTCAATGTTTACCTCACTGGGACGATAGCTTTTCAGGTACTTAACATCTTCCCAGTCAATGTTAAGCAGGTCGAGTTTGTCACTATCAAACTCAAGGCTATCGTTATACATCGACTTGATTTCGCCCTTGAGCCACTCCCCTGAGGTGAGCTGTACCCAGTCAAATTCTTTGGCAGCGGGCAGCCAGGGTTTGGATGATGCTTCATCTGCCGCAGCGGCAGCCTCGGCGTCAACCGTTGCTTCTTCATCAGTCGACCCACCGACTGCCTGCTCCAGTTTTGACAACTCGTCTTCTGCTGTTTTTGCACTCTCATCGGCTGATTGTTTTATCTCTGCTTCTTCAGCAGCAGTTGGTTTAGCCACGGATGATTCAACATCGGCCTCTTCAGCAGAAACAATGGAGGAAAAAAGTAACAAGCCAGGAATAATTAGATGTGTTTTCTGAATCATATGATGATTTGTGTATCGTGTTTATTTGAAAATACGGATGATACAGAAATTTGTCATTGGTTAAAAGACTAACAGGCAAAAGCGTATTCATCACTATGCAGGGTGGACATTGTCCACCAAAGTATTCATTAGACGTGAAATGCTGGGCAATGTCCACCCTACAAAAAAAGCTCCTTCTCAAAGAGAAAGAGCTTTTTTACATATCTACAACTGGCGACTGCCAACTAAAAACTGCCAACTAATTTTTACTGAAAAGGTGACCATGGTGGCACCATTGTATCCATAGAACGATTCATCTCATAGGTATCGTAAGACATACCCGTGACGCCATAGCTCATGGTTTTCACGTCCCGTGACATTGTAACCACTGACTTATCTATCGACGACACGCCTTTAGAAACCTGGTTAAAATCTAAACTCATTGAATGAATATCTACAGACATGGCAACCATCGCTTTTCTCATTGCAGTCATTTCAATCAGCATTACGTCCATATCATTTGAGACATTTGTCATATCTTTATCGAAACTTTTAACAATGGTGTGCTGGTCAAAACCCACTACCAATACACCGATGGCTAGAAGAACAAAAATAAACTTATTGATCGTGCCGCGTTTAGCGAGAATTTTTTTGTTCTGCTCGATCTGCTCCTGGTTTAAGGCGATTTCTGTCACCAGGTAATCCGTGGCCTTGTCCCTGGAGCTCAAACCTTCCTGCAAGATACCAAGCAACTTGTGCATATCCTCCACAGTGACATGCTTATCTTCTTTCACGGCAGATGCCTTGCTGCTTGCAGCTTCTTTAGGCTTAGGTTTCTTAGCCGCCTTCTTAGAGGCTGCTTTTTTAGGTGCTGCTGGCTTACCCGCTGATTTCTTAGCTGCGTCTACTGCATCTTTTTCTGCCATGATTTTGTACCTGTCGATTGTTAGGGCTACTTTATTAGCAACAACTTATATTACACGAATTCTAAATGGATTTCACTATTAACATTTTGATATAGAACAAAGTATCGGGATTATTGCACTGACTAAATCGTGGAATAAAATCCGCTTCTACAAATTCTTTCCGACCCCATAGATAAATTGTCATCTCTCCCTTTGGTAGAGATAACAGCGGTATAAGAACATGATTTGTAAGTAAAAAACATAAAAAAGGCTTACTTTACACAAGCACTAAATCTGTTGTGTGAAGCAAGCCTTGACTAACACGAATGGTTTTAGAACTGGTAACGAACACCTATACCAAAATCCAGACCAAAATCAGTGTTGTTATTGACCCGAAATCTAGGAATAATCTCAGCGTAACCATCCACACGTTTAGCAAAACCTACATCCACGCCAACAGGGAGACGCACGCCTAAATCACCATCCCAATCGCCGTAACCACCCGCAGCGACATACCAGAACACTGGCACTTTAATATCAGCGTTGTTTATAGCCTCCCTGTTGAAAATGTAATCAACAGAAACGCCGTCATTACCAATAAAGCCTTTCAATTTACCCAGGGAACCGACAATACCAAAACCCCTATCAAAACCGAAACCAAGTTTTATGCCTTTCAGAGGTGCATCTTCGGCCTGAGCTGAGGCAATAAGCATAAAAGCAAAAATAAAACTTAATATTGCTGTTTTCAATATGTTCATAATATTTACCGTCTTTAAAAAAATTTGAGGCGCTAATTTTACTGCATCTCTCTTTAACATGAAATACTAATATTGCTTATCTTCTAAGCATGAAAAGGACATGAAAATATCATCAAACACTAGCGAAAATAAATGAGGGCACTTTCGAAATATTCCCCCGTCGCTCACTCGGCACCAACAGTTCGTTTGAACGTCACTGACGAAATCATCGAATATGGATACAAACTTTGCGATGAACTTTTTTAAGAGAAATGGCTTGTACACTTTATTTAGATCCACTTTTTTGAGAATATACGCGGGTGCAGATACAGTAGAGAGAGCTAAGCATTGATGAACAGTGCAAATAACCAGGGAAAGATCCCTGGATTTATCCATAATTTTATGCCGGGCCTAGAGGTCTTTACCCGCTATGATCGGTCATGGCTACGCAGTGATCTGGGAGCAGGTCTATCCGTGGCGGCTATTGCACTTCCCGTTGGAATTGCCTATGCGGACCTCGCAGGCGTTCCGGCGGTAATCGGCATGTACTCCGCCATCTTTCCGCTACTTGCCTACGCGCTGTTCGGGTCTTCACGTCAACTGATGACGGGTCCTGATGCAGCGACCTGTATTATCGTTGCTGCAAGTCTTGGGCCATTGGCTGGTGGCGATCCCGAGCGATATCTCGCCCTGA
>Ga0164315_10001314_pt1 | contig 18700 bp, 16 predicted proteins | sample GuaBasSedimGuay6_FD_113737 | JGI IMG/M metagenome (GOLD analysis project Ga0164315, IMG submission 113737) | Subseafloor sediment microbial communities from Guaymas Basin, Gulf of California, Mexico - Guay6, Core 4569-2, 0-3 cm | ecosystem: Environmental > Aquatic > Marine > Hydrothermal vents...
AGTTTGAGCAGGGTTGTTTTGCCTGTGCCATTAAGACCAATAAGCCCAATTTTATCGTCTGGCCTGATATGCAGGGATGCTTTGTCGAAAATGGATCGCGCTCCAATATGAAAACTAATTTGATTGATGGAAATCATGCCGCAAATATAAGAGTTTAATCAGATAATTATTTGTATTATGGGTTGGCAAATGTAAGTTGTTGATCACATTCACTTATAATTATAAATTTCATGAAAGCTAAAAGAAGGGATTTTTTAAAAATCATGGGGCTGAGTTCGGGGATCTTATTTGTAAACCCTGAAGATGTTTTCGCAAATGAACCCATGGAAATTGGCAAGATTGATAAGGATGTATATAAAACGAGTTTATTAGATACTGATGTATGTATAGCGGGAGGTGGTATGGCCGGACTATGTACGGCGATAGCTGCAGCAAGAAATGGTGCAAAAGTGGTGTTGATGCAAGACCGGTCGAGGTTGGGAGGGAACGCCAGTAGCGAAATACGGATGCACATTTGTGGTGCCAGCGCTATGAATACTTTATGGCGGGAAATAGGGATCCTTGAAGAATTAGTGCTTACTGAGGCAGTTACCAATCCGCAGAAGTCATGGGAAATGTGGGACTATATTCTGTACGATAAAGTTGTTTCGGAAAAAAACATAACCCTGCTTCTCGACACAATATTATATGATGTTGAAACCTCCGGTAAAAGGATAAAAATGATTCGGGGTATTTGCTCCACTACAGAACAGATTTATGAAATCCGGGCAAATTACTTTGCTGATTGTACTGGAGATGCTGCTCTTGCAGCACGTGCAGGTGCAGCTTATATGCGGGGCAGGGAAGGCAGGGATGTGTGGAATGAATCGTTGGCAGTGGATAAAACAGATTTGAAAACCATGGGTAACAGTATTCTGTTTAATTCCAAAAAATTTGACAAACCATTGCCTTTTTCTCCTCCTGAATGGGCAAGAAAATTCACAGCTAATGATTTTGCTCATCGCCCCATAAACTCCTGGGAATATGGTTATTGGTGGATAGAGTTGGGCGGCATGGGTGATATCATTCGAGATGGTCAGGAACTAAGACACGAATTGCTAAGTGTGGTATATGGAATATGGGATTATATTAAAAATTCAGGAAATCATCCTGATTCCCAAAACTGGGCTCTGACCTGGGTGGGTATGATTCCCGGAAAGAGGGAGAGTAGAAGGATTGTCGGGGATTATATAATGAAGCAGGATGATCTTCAAAACCCTAAAATGTTCGATGACCGCGTGGCTTATGGTGGCTGGCCACTTGATGACCATCCACCTGAAGGCATGAACAATACGGGGGACGCGCCGTTCAGGTCTATTCGATTAGAACAACCATATAGTATTCCATTACGATCTTTATATAGTAAGGATTTTGAGAATCTTACCATGGCGGGCAGAAATATTAGCGTTTCGCATGTGGCATTGTCATCAACACGGGTCATGGCTACATGTGCAACCCAGGGACAGGCCATTGGTACTGCAATGGCTTTTTGTAACAGAGGTAATATAATGCCCAGACAATTAGTGAATGACAAGGAAAAATTTGCAACTTTTCAACAAAAACTATTGCTCGATGACCAATCCCTTTTGGGTGTTATAAATAATTCTCCTGATGATTTGGCATTGAGGGCAAAAGTGAAAACATCCTCGGAAACAATCGAAGGAAAGGCAAAACAGGTAATCGATGGCATTATTAGGGATATTGGCGACGGGTCAACTCATCAGTGGCGGGCGGATTTATCAAATGGCCCTCAATGGATTGAACTAAAGCTGGATAAATCAGCTTCCATTGGTCAGGTACATCTGACATTTGATACGGGTTTACACAGGCAATTGAGATTGTCCGGAGAGGATTGGGTGATGCGGGCTCAGGAACGGGGGCCACAACCAGAAACCGTTAAGGATTATACAATCGAATTACTTAAAGGAAAAAATACAGTACAGACTTTAGAGGTAAAAGGCAACTATTTGCGAAAACGAATGCATACATTTGAAGCAATACAGGCGGATAGAATCAGGGTTTGGGTTACAAGTACCAATGGTGATTCCATGGCCAGGGTTTTTGAGGTACGGTGTTATGGGTAGAAGGGTAGAAGCGTGAAAGGGTAGAAGCGTGAATGCGACAATGCGATAATGAAACAATGAAACAATGGAATAATGCGATAATGATTGAATGAGTAATTGTCAACAGTCCCTGGTCTTCAACTGCCTACTGAAGACTGCCTACTTATTTCACAGACCTGTTCATTCTGTATCAAAACTAATTCCCTGGGCTAGTTTTGGTTTTTCTTTTCCATAATAGGTAGTCGAGGTTTGTCTGCGCATATAGTTTTTCCAGGCATCGGAGCCAGATTCTCTTCCACCACCTGTTTCTTTTTCCCCACCAAAAGCGCCACCGATTTCAGCGCCACTAGTACCAATGTTTACATTGGCAATACCACAATCACTTCGCTGGCGGAAGAATTCTGCTTCGCGAATATCTGTGCTAAATATGGTTGAGGACAATCCTTGTGGTACTGCATTATGCATCTCCATGGCTTGCTCCAAATTGTCATACGGCAGTACGTATAGAATGGGGGCGAATGTTTCCGTGTGTACAATTTCCGTTTGTTTTTTCATACGAACCAATGCCGGTGTAACATAATATGCATCCGGGTATTCCTTCATTAAAACGCGTACACCTCCATATATCTCTCCACCTTGCTCTTTGATTGTTGCTATTGCCTTTTGCATATTCATATATGAGGTTTCGTCGATCAGGGGTCCGATCAGGGTGTTTGGATTGAGAGGAGATCCGATTTTTTTCTCTACGCTTTCATAAGCGGGTTTAAGCATAAGTAGCAGTTTTTCATATATGGATTTATGAACAAATAAACGTCGTGTGCTGGTGCACCTCTGTCCGGCAGTGCCAATAGCTCCAAAAAGAATGGATGGCAGGGCGATGTCCAGATCAGCTGAAGGTGTTACAACAGCTGCATTGTTACCGCCCAGTTCCAGTAGAAGTTTGCCAAAACGCCCTGCTACTACAGGTGCTACTGCCTTTCCCATTGGCACACTACCTGTAGCACTTATCAACCTAATGCGACTGTCAGAGACCAATGATTTACCCAGCTCCTTCCCGCCAATTAATACGCTACTTATCCCTTCCCAATCTTTATCACATGCTCTGAGTGCATTTAAGAACAAATTATGGCTGGCCAATGCCGTAAGAGGTGTTTTTTCAGATGGTTTCCAGATGACACAGTCACCACAAACCCAGGCAAGTGCAGCATTCCATACCCATACTGCCACCGGAAAATTGAATGAGCTTATAACGCCCACCACACCCAATGGCAGCCAGTTTTCAGACATAATATGTTGAGGCCGTTCCGATTGGATTGTCAATCCATATAGTTGTCTCGACAGACCTACTGCAAAATCACACACATCTATCATCTCCTGAACTTCCCCACGTGCTTCTTCTTTAATTTTACCACACTCAATAGAAACTAATTCAGCCAGTAGTTCTTTGTTTTCTCTCAGAATATTTCCAAAAACTCTGACAACTTCCCCTCTTTCAGGTGCAGGAATATTGCGCCATTTGTTGAATGCCTGTTCTGAGGCGACAACAACTTTTTCCTGTTCTTCAAGTGTTGTGGTTTTGATGCTTGCAATCACCCTGCCATCAATAGGTGTATGAATGTCCATGTCTCCATTTTCAAGAGATATGTGAACTCCGAGTTTATTTATGAGTTCTTTTACTTTGGTTCTCATTGGATTAATGATAAAATGAGTGAATGATAGAATGATAAATTAAAGTTCTCAACTAACTAAATGCTTCCCTTGAACTTTGAAACTGCCTATAATTGTAGTGGTTTAAATCGAATAGTACTGTCCATTTTTTGTGGCCATGAACTTATTCAGATTTATACTTTCTTGTTTTAGGAAACCACTTCCCGGAAGGTCTCCCTTTTCAACCATTTCAACTATTGCACAAACCGATGCGGCGGTTGTCCAGGCAATGGCATTTCTTTTTTTACCTAATATTTCTATTGCACGGTAGTCACGTACAAATTCTTCGCGTTCCAGTATGCCGGAATTTTTCCATCCTTCTACTGTGGCATAAACATATACACGGTCTTCCTGAACAGGTGGTTTAGCAGTTACAAGAATTTCTTCCGCTAATTTTTTGTGATTTCTAAGAAGGAGTTCATTAAACAGGAAGCGCATTTGCTTGCAATGACCAGGGTAGCGAATGGATTTGTAGTTGAGCGACTGGGTTTTTCCTTCAAATGTCTCACACATGGTACCTAAACCACCTGATGTAGAAAATGCTTCAAGGGTTTGTCCGGTGATGTGAAGTGTTTCCAGGCCTTCCAATGAAGGTGTGTGCACTATCTTGCCATCGCGGATTACTTTACAGTCATTGAGGTATTCGTTAACCAATCCTGCAGGTGACCAATTGAATGAATAACCCAACAATCCGGATGGATGTAGTGGTAATGCACCTACACGCAAGTCAATGCTACGGATTTTTTCAAAATCATACGCCAGGCCAGCGCCTACAATACCAATGAATCCAGGGGCCAGCCCACATTGGGGTGCCAATATGGAACAACTGTCGGTAGCCATTGAGCGGATTGCTTTTGTTGTGGCTACATCTTCGGTTAGGTCAAAATAGTGAATGTTCAACTCCCGTGCTGCAGTGGCGATCGGTAGGTTCATAGTGTATGGCATACAGGAAACAACCGCATCGAAATTTTTTAAGATGTCGGGATATTCATCTCCCTTTGACAAATCGTGTTTTATTACCTTGAATGGCCAATCGCCTTCAGTAAATTTGTCCAGTCCTGTAACGTTAAAATCCTGGTTGAGTAATTCCGCTACCAGCCTTCCTACTTTCCCCAGTCCGATTACGAGTATGTTTTTCATTTGCATGTGTTTATTGACGGTACTTTTAATTTATTATTTATGTATCTTTACATATGAATTAGTTTGCCTATTATGAAATTTATAATTCATTAGCAATTTATAAATACAAATTTAAGATTAAGCAGAAAACGCGGATATTTATTAAAATATTTTCAACATGCATGAATTGTCAATAGCTTATAGTATAGTGGAGATTGCAGGAGAGGAGGCCAGAAAAGCTGAGGCAATTTCGGTATCGGGAATTGAACTGGATATTGGCTTATTAGCTGGTGTTGAATTCGATGCTTTTGATTTTGCATGGCCGGAAGCCATAAAAAATACTGTTCTGGAAAATGCAGATCGAAAGATAAATAAGATTCCTGGGAAAGCTAAATGTGGTCGCTGTGGTCATGTTTTTGATATGCAGGATTATTTTGAATTATGCCCGCAGTGCGGAGCTTATGAGAATGAGGTGATCAGTGGGAAGGAATTAAAGATCCGGTCTATTGATATAACCAAAATTTAAGGAAATCGTTAGTTAATTATTAAATATCAAGTACCAGATAACAAGAATCAAATAATAAATATTAAATAGCAAATAATAAATAGTAAATATTAAATTATGTGTAGTACATGTGGATGCAATCAACCTGACGAGGCTGTCACCATTAAGGTGCCTGGAGAAATGGATACTGAAAAAAGTATTCACAGCCATGATCATCAACATGACCATGACCACCACCATCATGGAGAGGGTCATGATCATACCCATCACGACCATGATCACAGTCACAATCATGTGATTGAACTGGAGCGTGATATTCTTCAGAAAAATGATTTGTTGGCCGAGCGTAACAGGGGTTATCTTGAGGCTAAAAATATTGCGACACTCAATATGATGAGCTCACCCGGATCAGGTAAAACTACCTTGCTGGAGGAAACAATCCGCAAAATTGATAAGGATATACCTACCTATGTAATTGAAGGTGATCAACAGACTATGAATGATGCTAATCGGATAGCATCTACCGGAGTCAAGGTGGTACAGGTCAATACCGGTAAAGGTTGCCATCTCGATAGTGATATGGTACATAAGGCAATCAGTAAACTTGAACCGGAGGATAACTCATTATTGTTTATTGAAAATGTCGGAAATCTGGTATGCCCATCATTATTTGATTTGGGAGAGGATAAACGTGTGGTGATTATGAGTGTCACTGAAGGAGAGGATAAACCAATTAAATATCCTCATATGTTTCAGTCGGCTGATATATGTGTCATCAATAAAATTGATTTACTGCCCTATCTGAAATTTGATCTTGAGCAGGCGAAGGAATATGTAAGGCAGGTCAATCATCATATGGAGATCATTGAGCTATCGGCTCAAACAGGTGAAGGTATGGATGTATGGATTGCCTGGTTGAAAAAATTGGTCTCGTAGAGATTCACGTAAAGACGCATGGTATAGATGCACGGCCGTGCGTCTCTACAGGAAAACCAGGAAAACCAGGAAAACCAGGAAAACCAGGAAAACCAAGAAAACCAGAAATGCCGGAAAACACATAAAAACATCAAAATATTATATTTCGTTTGCGATAGCCGGATAAAGCTCTAATTTTGCCAAAAAGATACTATAATGAGTGTATTAGTAAATAAAGATTCAAAAATAATTGTACAGGGCTTTACAGGCTCTGAAGGTACGTTTCATGCGAGCCAGATGATAGATTACGGTACAAATGTGGTCGGTGGTGTTACACCTGGGAAAGGTGGACAAAAGCATTTGGGCAAACCCGTTTTTAATACCGTGCAAGATGCAGTGGATGCTACGGGCGCCGATGTGTCTGTGGTGTTTGTGCCCCCGGCTTTTGCTGCCGACGCATTTCTTGAGGCAGTTGATGCAGGCATTAAGGTTGTGGTTGCTATTACTGAAGGTATCCCAACAAAGGATATGATGAAGGTAAAAGATTATATTGCCGATAAGGATGTCACACTAATTGGGCCGAATTGTCCGGGCATTATTACACCTGATGAAGCAAAGGTAGGTATTATGCCGGGCTTCATTCACAGGAAGGGTCATATTGGCATCGTTTCCAGATCGGGTACCCTCACTTATGAGGCAGTTGATCAGGTGACAAAAGCTGGTATGGGGCAATCTACTTGCATTGGTATTGGTGGTGACCCTATAATAGGCACAACTACGCTGGATGCCATCAAATTGCTAATGGCTGATCCTGAAACGGAAGGCATTATCATGATCGGTGAGATTGGAGGAAGTATGGAGGCAGATGCGGCTAACTGGATCAAGGAAAACGGCACAAAACCTGTTGTTGGATTTATCGCAGGCAAAACAGCGCCTCCCGGCCGTCGGATGGGTCATGCAGGCGCTATCATAGGTGGTGCGGCAGATACCGCAGAAGCTAAAATGGAAATTTTAAAGGAATGTGGAGTGCACGTTGTTGAATCACCAGCTAACCTTGGTGCAACCATGGCTAAGGTATTGAACGTTTGATTAGGCTTCACGCTTTAATAAAAATTCTGAACCGCCTTACAAGGCGGTTTTTTTGTGATAAAGAAAAATAGGTAACTTACAGTTTATGATAAAGGCTATATTATTTGATCTTGGAGGTGTGTTGGTCGACTTTGCCGGTGTGGGTCCTTTGCTTAAATTATCAGGGGGCATTCTCACAGAAGAAGATGCCTGGAAATTTTGGTGGAAATCTGAGGTGGTCCGTTCGTTTGAAAAGGGAAAGATCACGCCGGAGATCTTTGCTGAAGGTGTGATAAATGGATTAAGCCTCAATCTAACCCCGGAAGCCTTTTTGGAGGAATTTATTTCCTGGGAAAAAGGACCATATTCCGGTTCATTGCAACTTCTTGACCAGCTTAGACCCAATTATTTTCTTGCGTGCCTGACTAATAATAATGTAACACATTGGGATACTTTACTGTCAAAAGCGCGGATTGACAAAAAGTTCCATAGGTGCTATGTCTCATATAAGGTTGGTTTATTGAAGCCTGAACCAGCATTTTATAAATATGCTCTCAAGGATATGCGCCTTGCAGCTGGTGATGTCCTGTTTTTAGATGATAATGAAGAGAATGTGAAAACAGGGCTGGAATTGGGATTTCAGGCATTTCAGGTAAAGGGTTTGGCAGAAGTAGAGAGTATTTTGAGAGAGAATGGAATTCTTTATTTTTAAAACTTGATATCTGCCTTTTTTGATGTAGGTAATGTTCTTTTTTTTTAACTTGTAAAGTAATATTTTTTGAAAGGTTTTTTATGGAAGCAATAGTGATATATGTCATAATGAAAAATTCTACTTATGGAATAAGACAAGAATTATTATAGCATTATCGCATTAAATCATTGTTATAATCTCGCATTTACACTAAAAAAAACAGTATTATAAACTATTAAAAAATAAACTAATGAACATGATATCTCGCCGTGAGCTGTTAGCAATGTCAGCTCCCATTACAGCTGGTTTAGTAACTGCCGGACTTCCGGCAATTGGTTCCAAAAAGGAAAAGGAAAATACAAATGAGCGTTTAAAATTAATGGTTGTAGGAGGACATCCTGATGATCCCGAAACGGCCTGTGGAGGGATTATGGCCCGTTATGCTAAAAACGGCCATGAAGTAATTTCGGTTTACCTCACAAGAGGTGAACGTGGAATTAAGGGGAAAACTTTCCCGGAGGCGGCTGTTATCCGTGAGGAAGAAGCCAGGAAAGCATGTAAAATAATGGGAGCCAGACCAATATTTGTAGGACAAATCAATGGTTATGTTGAATTGAACAGGAAGCGCTATGATGAAATGTGGCAGATTATAGAAGAGGAAGATCCTGACATAGTGATAACCCATTGGCCTATCGACACCCATCCTGACCACCGGATTTGTTCTCTGCTTGTTTATGACTCATGGTTGCGTTCGGATAAAAAATTTGCTTTATATTATCTTGAAGTCATGACCGGTGCTCAGTCTCAGAATTTTAACCCGACTGATTTTGTGGACATAACTGAGGTGATTGATTTAAAGCATAAAGCCTGCTTTCAGCATGTGAGTCAGCATATTGAAGAGAATTATTTCGGTAGTATTCTACATGGTAAAATGGAAGTTTTCAGGGGAATGGAAGGTGGATTCAAATATGCGGAAGCTTTTGTCAGGCAGATGCAAAGTAAAAGTGTGATGTTGTAGAAGGGGAGAAGGGGAGAAGCGTAAAAGCGGAGAAGAGTAAAATGGTTATTTTATGCCAATATACAATCCGTTTCCGTTATGAGCGGGAAGGACTTTGGTTTCTGAGAAAAATGTAGTCATCTCTTCTGTGAAATGTTCTTTAAAATACATATAATCGCTTCGCTCCAGCCATTCAATCAGCCGGATGAAGCCGGAGGACTTTATGTAAAAATCCTGAATGACAACGTAATGCTTTGCCACGCGTTTCATTTCTTTTAGCACCTTTGTCCGGGCTTCTTTTTTCATGCCATGCATAACGAAAGATGCCGTGACGATGTCAAAAGAATTGTCTTGAAAGGCTTTTAATTTGCCAGCATCGGAAGATGAAAAAGCGATTTCTGGGTGGTTTTTTTTAGCTTTTACAATCATCTTTTCGGAGAAATCAATTCCCTGAGCGTGTGAAAGTCCAAATGTGTTCATGATAGCGATCCAGGTACCTGTGCCAGTGCCCACATCTAACGCTGAACGACCTTCCAGCGGTATTGATTCATTGAGCAATTTGACAATATCCGGGTAGTTTCTTTTGGTCGACCAGTCTATGAGTCCGTAAACCGGAGCGATCAGATCAAAAATGAACTTTGCCCTTTTATTTTCATCACTTGAAAAGTATGATATCATTCGCTTCTTTTCTAAATATTGTTCATTATTTGTTAATTGGTGCTTGTTATTTACTATTTGTCATTTAGTACTTATTGTTATTTCGTATTTGCTGCCTTCGCTATCTCCCGTAAATATTTGTAAAATTCTTGTGCTATCATTCCATTCTTTATGCCATTTGCTTTTGGGCTGGTTAATATCAAAATTCCAATCTAATGGATAGACACTTTCCGGTATATATATTTCTGTAGGAGCAGATATTTTTGGATCGGAAACATACTGAAGCCAGAATTTCTTCTTTTCTAGATCGAAACCGTAGGATATCGGTTGGCCTGCTACACAATGTGGGTATGGCCGCACAAGTATATCCATTTTTTTTTGCTCTGATCCATCTTCATTTATCGGTGCCCAGGATCCACCTTTCGTGTAAGCCCAGTAAGCCCAGCCACTCGATATTTTATCAGACAGTTTCATTACCTCGTTTAAGAAATCATTTGCGCCTGGTAAATTTCCGTCTAAACCAAATTCACCGATTAGCATGGGAGCATTTTGACGTTTGGCTTCGATATTTCTCTCGGCTGCCCATGAGGCTAAAAATAGTGGAATTCCAAGATATTTTCCACTAAGATCCAGGTCGAGTGTATATATATGTGGAAAATACACCAGACGGGCTTCGTCCGGTCTCGGGTCATTAAGCACACCAAGACGTGATTTGAGGCCCTGATTTGCTCCTAATGCAGTGGGTTCATAAAAAATCCAGTTTTCAGGGTCAATGGTACGAATTGCATCAATAAGCTCCTGATAAAAAGGCTCAAGGTAGAGTTTTTCAAATGCAAACGCTTCTTTTGTGGCCATTGTAGGTTCATTATAAAGATCGTATCCTATGACAGCCGGATGATCTTTGAATTGATTTACCATCTCAAGAAATGCATTTATGTAATGTTCTTGTAGATCAGGATGTCCAAGCTCCTTATTCCAGAAATTATTTATAGAAGCAATTACGGCAGGTTGTCTGTAATTCAGTTCCCAGGGTGATTGCAGTTCAAAAGGTTCGCCATCATCACGTATCGCCCAGCTGGGTGCGCCATCGCCCCCAAAACGAAGAGCGTATAAGTCCTGGTGCATGTCAAGAATAACATATAAACCGACTTCAGAACACCAATCCAGACGTTCTTTTATTCTGCCAAAGTAGGCAGTGTCATATTGATTTGGCTCAGGCTCAATACCATCCCAAAGAACAAGATAACGTACCATATTGAATCCCCATTTTTCTGAGAGGACGGTATAGTCTTCTTTTTGAGGCCAACCGACACGTAAAGGATCGTGTTTGGCATCCGGATTAACATTCATCCCATGAAGAATGAGTGATCGTCCTTCTTTGTCAGTAATAAATTTACGAGCTGTGTTTTCCGAATAGTTACATTTACGTACAATAAAAATTAATAATAATATTAATATACCAGACAAAAATATTTTTCGCTTTTTGTGTTTCATTTATATCACATTTTTTAATTCTTTCAGCTATTATTTTTCTTTAGAGGTTAATTGAAAATTTTGGTTTTGTAGTAAAAAGAATCGAAAAAATATATTGTACGTGAGTAAAAAAACAATAAAAATTGAAAAGGTTACAATAAGGATGGCCAATCCATAAAAAAACAAAAAAGAGATTAACAAAAGTAAAATTGTTAAAAAAAGAGCATTAATGAGAGCTTTTGTACGCAAAGATTCATAATGCTCTTTTTCGAATCTTTCTTTTGAAAATGAAAAAAGAGTAATTCCCGATATGAAAAAGATAGCAGCTAATTCATCTAACGCATTGGTTTGAGAAATAACAAAATATCTGGTTTCGAGATATGTTGTAACGACAGCAAATACTTTAATGTTAAACGCATCGGGTCTTCCGCCAAAAAAATACAGGTAGGCAAATGGTATTGCCAAAACCATTAAAGCCACACCTATAAATTTTGCTTTAAAGGGGAATAAAGAGAGCTTAACTTGCATAAAACTTTGAACTTAACACTCAACACCAATATATTTTACTGTCCCATCTTCAAAGTGTATTGATATGCTAACCAATCCAAATTTGTGGTTATAAATATGTTCAATGGAAGAAACGCCGGGAGTCGGGTTCTTATACTTAACTGTAATTACTTTAATAAGCATGCCACCCCAGAAAAAATCGTCATCTGTTGATTTCTCAATAACCTCATTTTCTAAGGTGATTCCACCTACTGTTGCTGAAAACTTATCTCCGACTTTAGCATCATAGTTCACCAGAGTTAGTGCACTTCCATCGTTGTAGATGGCTTGAAATCCTTTATCTGTAATTTTTGCATTTACCTCAGCTTCTATGGTATTTCCTGTAATTGTCATAGTTCCCGGAAATATGTCAGCCGGTACAAGTTTGAGTAAATCCATTAGTTGAGTATTGTTGTTAGTTCCGGAACAATGCAATGTTGAAACTCCATTTTCTAGTTTAGTAACATATAATTCCTCATCAGAAAATCCAAGTTGACCTGCTCTAACATCTATTGTATTTCCTACTAATCCAAAGGAGGATTGTGCCCCGTTTATATTACTTAACTCTTCTTCACCACAAGAACTAAAAAAAAATAATGCTGATAACGCGCCTAATAAAAATAAATTTTTCATTTTAAAAAGTTTTGATTAAATAAATTAACTAATGCAAAGGTACAGAATAATTCTACTTATGGAAGAATTATTTGTATTAAATCAATAATTTTGGGATAAAAATAAGCAATCCGATAACAAATGCAGTTATTGCACTTACCAGTACAGCTGCAGCAGATAAATCTTTAATTTTTTTTATTCTTTTATGTTTTTCAGGTGAAACAAAATCTGCAATATTTTCAATAGAAGAGTTTATTATCTCAAGAGCAATTACAAATCCAATTGCAAATATTACAGCAAACCACTCAATTTTAGAGATTTCCAAAAAAAATCCTGCTATTACAACGCATATAGTTGCAAATAGATGAATTCTTGCATTATGTTCTTCTTTTACCAAGATCATCAATCCATTAAAAGCATACTTAAAACTTTTTAATCTTTTCTTTATTGAAAATTTATGCTGTTTCATAATGTCTGTTTAATGCCCACTAACAACGGTTTAGGTTGTAAAAGGATAGGTGAATTTCAATCTAAAATCTTTTAATTAACTATTAGGATGATACAAGTTACAGAATTTTGACTTATTGAGCACAGCAGATTTAATGAAACGATGATACACTATTCCGTTGTGAAAACATTTAAAGCGGCCCTTACGGGTCGCTTTCATTTTATTCCAAAAATCAGATTACAATTTGTTCTTGTGGAATGTCTTGCACGTTAGAAATATTTTAATAGAGACAAGTGCCTTCTATGTGAGTTTTATTTATAATCTCTATTTGAATTGGAAAATATTTGTATTAATTTCCATTTATAATGGAAATGTAGTATATTTATTACAATAATTGTTTAATAATGACAGGTATTGAGTTAAAGGAAATAGTAATTGATCAGAACAGGAAAAGAGATGATGGAAGTATTATAAATCGTGATATTTTGAACAAGTATGATGATTTTCATAATAATCCTTTTATTATTATAATTTCCGGTGTCAGGAGATGTGGGAAATCCACACTTTTGAAACAAATAATTGATAAAAACCCCGGGTATTTCCTGAATTTTGACGATGACAGGTTAATAACTTTTACTGTTGAGGATTTCCAAAAGCTGACAGAGGTTTTTTATGAGCTCTACGGCGAAAAACATTACTATTACCTGGATGAAATTCAAAATATTGAGGGTTGGGAACTCTATGCACGCCGGTTGCGTGATGAGGGGAAAAAATTGTACATAACAGGCTCAAATGCCACCATGCTAAGTAAGGAATTAGGAACAAGGTTGACAGGGAGGTTTCTACAATTAACTCTGTACCCATTCTCATTTAAGGAATTTATCAACTATAAAAAAGTACCGGTACCTAAATCTAATAATTTTACAACAGAGGGGAAAAGTCGCCTTAAAGTTGCTTTTAATCAATACATTATCTTAGGAGGATTTCCAGAATACCTTTTAACTGAAAATGTTGAATATTTGCGAACTCTTTATAATAGTATTATTTACAGGGATGTTCTGGCAAGATATAATATTACCAGTGATAAAACGGTCAAAGAACTCATGTACCAGATAGCAAGTAACATTGCAAAGGAATTTAGTTATAATTCTCTAAAGAAGACCTTAAAGTTGGGCAGTTCGACAACTATTAAAGATTACATTAATTATATAGAAAACAGTTATCTTCTTGTGCAAATTCCCAAATTCAGTTTTTCAACCAAATCACAAATATATGCGAATAAGAAAATATACATGATTGATACCGCAATGGCAATACTTAATGGTTTTCGTGTATCCGGTGATATGGGCAGGTTATTAGAAAACTTAGTTTGCATACAATTAGAGAGAAAAAATAATGAATTGTTTTATTTCAGAGATAAGTTTGAATGTGATTTTATTGCAAAAAAGAATAATGCATACAAAGCGATTCAGGTATGTTACGATTTTAATGACAATAACAGAACGCGTGAAATAAATGGCCTTGTTGAGGCTATGGATAAATTAGATTTGGAAAATGGGATAATAATCACAATTGATCAGGAAAAAGTTTTGGATCATGATAATAAACGCATAAATATAGTACCAGCCTATAAATGGTTTTTAAATTAAGCTATTCGGTTATCAAAATATTTGATAATTGAGAATAGCTAATCTAAACATATTACACTTAAAGTCAATATTGTGAATGGCTTTTAAATTGTAACTTTTATGCCAGAGGAAGTAGTGGATGAAGGATGCCCATTTAGCCTGAAGATTTCCAGAAAATCTTCATTTACTTCTGTTTCGACAATGCCCTGATCAGTTAAAATGTCGAAATATGCTTTCACTTTATTTACCAGTTCATCACCGGAAACATAGTTGAAGTTAACACGGTCGAGGAACAATTTTACCCGGTCAGTTGGCTGACGCATCATATCAAATGACAGGTTTGCTGCGTCATTTCGATGTTCATTAACCCAAACTATTGCTTTTTTCAGTTCGTCAAGGAAGACTTCGGTTATTTCAGGATGCTTGCGTACAAACTCTCCTTTAAGCACAATTCCCGCATTGGGGAAACTACCAAATCCGGGGTTATATTTATTCCAGATTTTGCTGTATGATAGTATTGAGATCTCTTCACCACGGTCCTGCATGATTTTTATTGCATAGCTGGCTTCCGGTTCTCGAAGTATCACGGTGTCAGCAACACCGGTAACAAAATCAACGTATATCTTCTCAGGGCGTCCAAAAGGTTTACCATAAACAAAATTAAAATCATCAGGATTCAATCCGCTTGCTTTGATGAGATACTTAGTGATTTTTGCAGGAGGTGCTTCTTCAAACAATGGTGTGTGAATGGTTTTACCGATTAGATCTTTAAATTTTTCGGCTTTGTATCCACGAGTTAATATCACGAAATTGTCCCAAACAAATAATGCTGGTATTTTCACATCGCTGTTACGTAATTTGGATGATGTGATGAGTGCCGAGAAACTGATATCAGCTTTTCCGTTTGCTATCCATGCGAGGTGTTTCTCGGTCTCTTCCCATACCTTAAGTTCACGTACATTTACTGCTTTTCGTACTTTTTCTGATTGTAATAGCCTCATCATAACTGGATATGCTACCGGAGTAGCTGATTGAATGACCACATCGGGTTTTCCCACTCCTCCTGTTTCGGTGTCAGTATCAATTTTTACCTTGTGGAAATATACCCATATCTCCTCCTGATTTATATATTCGGTATAGTGCTCAAAACCCATTTCTGAGAGCATGTTAATCATTGGGTGTGGTTCGAAGCGTTGGATAAGGGTAAACCCTGAATCATTTTCTATTTCATAAGCCTTTTTTATAATTATATCGAATGGATCAGTTGTCATCGTGCGAACATCGAGGATCTCAAAATTATCCTTTCTCTCCATCCAATCTGTATTTTCTTCTTTTTTGGGATTAAAAACTGATATACGGTGTTCCCTGTTCTTTTCAATATTAAAAAGATACTCTAATCCTTTGGCTACCTTTAAAAGTTCTGTAGGATATTCTACGGAAATGATTACAATGCTTTCCTGGGGTTTAAGATTTGATACTTTTTCAATTAATTCAGGTAAGGAATCATCATTATAAATATATCTTTCACTCCTCTCTTCCCAGATTAAATCGGTTCCTGTTATCTCTTCATCTTTTCCATTATTTTTAATGCACTCAGGCATACTCTTAAGCAATTTATCTTCTACCCCGAGATATTTGTTTATAATATGCAGTATCTCACATACCGAAATGCCTGTTACTTTGGCGGCATCTTTGAATGATGCAAAACGTGCAAGTGTATTATACAGAGCAGGGATTTGCATTTTTTTAAATTTTGGCGAAAGTTCTATGAGTACATTTTTCAAATCAGGATACTTATCCAACGTCTCTTTTATATTTGACTTTGCCAAAATGGGTTCTATATCCGGGGTTGCATCTATTTCACTAACCGATATTGCATCGACCGGACATACATCTAATGCTTCTGCACACTTTTTTTCTTCTTCTTCATTTTCCGGTTGTTTGTGAACGAATGCCATGTCCTCATCATTCATTGAGAAGTTTTTGCCAGCTACTTCCACACATGCGAGGCATGAGATACATTCCTCACTTACTGAATACTTTTTGTATTTCATGATTGGTTTATATAAAGTTTTATTGTTTGTTTCTAGAAGCGTTAAACCTCGGCCACTTATGGTATTTTTTAAAAAAGTTAATCATATTTTATCCCAAACCTTTAACAGATTAATTAAGGAAACACTAATATTTGGTTTTCTGTTATCCTGCTAACTATATATCGCGAGATACCAGGGGCAAATTTTTCATTGCAAAATTAATCTTTATTTAGATTAATTATAAATAATAATATAAAAAGTTTTATGTGAATTTAAAAAAATGATTCTAAATGGAACTTTATGACTAATTAAGCCTTTTTTATTAGAAATCAGTCGTTCATAAAGGGCGAATATTTATTTTTCACGTATATAGCATGTTACCATATTTTCCTAATAGCATTTTATGTCAATTATCTTTTTTGCAGTAATTAGCCCTAGCTTAAGTGCTCTATTAAAATCATGGCAGGCATCTGTATTCTGTTTCAGATTTAATTTAGCAATACCACGATTGTACCAGGCCAGTGCATAGTCCGGGTCGTAATGAATCGCCAGGTCGTACATACTTATGGCATTTTGATACTGTTCCATTTTTGTAAGAACAACACCTTTCCCGTGCCATGCCTTTTCGAAGTTTGGTTGAAGGTCTGTGGCATGATCCAGGTCTGACAGAGCTCCGTGCAGGTCTTTGAGTTTTTGTTTTGCCAGGGCCCTGTTAAACCAGGCATCTGCACGCGATGAATCAATTGCAAGAGCACGGTTGTAGTCAGCCATGGCTGACTGGTATTGCTTTGAGTTGTAGTAAGCCAATCCACGGTTAAAGTATGCTTCTGAAAAATTGGGATTTGATACTATAATATCTGTATAAGAAGCAATCGCATCTTCTCCTTCCGGTTGGCCGGATTGCATTCGTGTAAGGTTGTATTTTGCGATTTCGTTACCGGGCTCTGTTTTCAATGCTTTTTTGAAATCTTCTATGGCCCGGATAGTTTGACCGGTGACTTCGAAGGTCAATCCACGGTTTATATAGAAATCAGCATTATCCTCAAAACGTGTTATCGCTTCATCGAAATATTCAAGGGCATCCTGATACTTATTCATATGATGAGCGCACAGGCCGATATAGTTATAGATATCTGCCTGCATGGTCTGTAATGTGGCAACTTCGCTGATACCCTGTTCGTTTACACCGGTCTTGTAAAAGACAGCTTGAGTCTCCGTTTGAGGTAAATCGAGCATTCTGGCAAAATCTTTACTGGCCGGTTCGTATTGTTTCTTTTTGTAGAACAAAAGACCACGACTATACAGGGCCTCGGCATGATTTGGTTCTGTTTTTATCAGCAATGAATAATCACTAATTGCACCGTTTGTCTGGCCTGTTCGTTGCCTGCACATGGCACGCAACATCAGCGCTTCCCGGTTGCGTGGCTGTTGTTCAAGGCATGCATTTAAGTAAAATTCTGCTGTCTGAAAATCTTCTTTGTTAAATGCTGTCAGACCGAGTTGGTAGTTTTTTGTAAATCTAAATTCCCGTGTATTTAGTTGGTAAGAATTCTGTGCAGATAACCCGCCTGTCAGTGTGAGGAGGATCAAGACTGACAACACATATTTTAGAAGGTTGCCTTGCGCTGCTTTCATTATATTACTTAATGCTTATATAATTATAACGAATTATTGGATAAGAGGAATGATATAAAGATGGAATAGTGGTTCTCTTTGGCTTAGGAGGATGAAAAATGAGAAAATAATGGAATGTCAGGGAATATCGCACCCATGCATCTACTCATCTACACATCTATTCATCTACTTACCTCGTCCTCGTCTGTGACGAGGATGCAATTGTCCCGGCATTTGAAATGCTTAAAATTAATTTTAAAAATAAACAGAAAACCATTAAATTCATAAGTATAAAACTGGGCTGTAGTTAAAAAGCAGCTGGATAAAGAAAAGTATATTGTCAGGAGATAGATACAAAATATCAGATCAAAACGGATTATATTTTTTAACAATGACAGTTGTTGATTGGATCGATGTTTTCACAAAAAAGGAATATAGGTATGATATCATAGATTCATTGAAATATTGTCAGGAAAATAAGGGGCTCATAATATATGGTTGGTGTATCATGAGCAATCACATATATCTCATATGTCGTGCAAAAGAGAGATTTCGATTATCTGATATTATCAGGGATTTCAAAAA
>Ga0164315_10001315_pt1 | contig 18689 bp, 13 predicted proteins | sample GuaBasSedimGuay6_FD_113737 | JGI IMG/M metagenome (GOLD analysis project Ga0164315, IMG submission 113737) | Subseafloor sediment microbial communities from Guaymas Basin, Gulf of California, Mexico - Guay6, Core 4569-2, 0-3 cm | ecosystem: Environmental > Aquatic > Marine > Hydrothermal vents...
AACTTTCAACCTCACCAACATCGAACTCAACCTCAGTGCCAGTCGCTGGCGCCGTCCACCGCACACGGAGAGTGGGTTCGTCGGCTGTACCCCACGAGGTAGTGCCAGCGGCGGCGAGCCCAGCCGCTACACCGAGAACCGAACATGTTGTCTTCTTCATCGCGATCTCCTATTTGACCGGAGTGGCGCACTCAGGCACCGTCTGGGCTGACTCGTTGTCGGAGTCGTCCGTAGCTGTGATCTTGTAGCAGTATTCAGTTCCGTTAGACAGTCCGGTGTCCCCGTAGCTACTGATCAATATGCTTACCCCGACGTGCATATACGGGTTGCCCCCGACAGAGCGATAGACATCATAATGGTCCCAGTCGGCATCGATGTTATCGTCCCAGGTGACTACGATCTGAGAATCGAATGGGAGAGCCACGACATTAGCGGGTACAGCCGGTGGTGTTACGTCGGCCTCAGTCGGAATCAAGACTGACTGAATGATGTACCAAGGACTTTTCTCACCATCGAGAGTGAACCGATACCGAACGTCGAAACCGTCTTCAAAAGTATCAGGGTCCGAGCAGGTCATCGTGGTTGTGTACGGCGCGACGTCGGTTATGCCCTCGGCTCTAAAGCCAAAGTCGATACCCTCGACGGCGGTGTAGCCCATGTAGTAGATACCAGGGTCCGTGGCTCCGGAGACATACATGGACCCTTCGCTACGCCTCACGACAATAGCGACCACGCAGTCCGCGTTCTTAATGTTACTAGTGAGAGACAGGCCGTCAAAAGTGATAACAAACTCATTGGTATCAAAGTCAAGGACAGCAGTGGTCGCCGTATTGTCCCAAACGCCTTGGCCGAAGGAAACGGCCGGCAAGAGCATCAGTGTAAGCAAGAGCCTAATCATCTTAGTCGCCCCTCATCGTTCCTGTGGTGATGTAGTTTCTGTCATCAAGATCTCCGCCGACCTGAACCCAGATCCCGCCCCAGTCATCAGGCCCGGGTATCTGAGCGAATGACTCAAAGATGACGTTCGATCCGATGACGACATTGCCGGTAACAAAGATCTCGGTGGTCTCAGTGAGGTCAGCGGGCTCGTTATCGAACACGTCAGTGATCTCGTATTGATCTTGGCACTGGAGGAACCCACCGTCATCGATCTCATTGGTATAGATGTCCTCGGGAGAAACCCTAAAGACCGTGTCGTCCTCGATGATCACGTTGGCGCCAAACACCACGTCCCCGGATACATAGATAACGCCGCCGAAGGTTGTGTCCGACACGGCACCCCAGAGGGTCAGAGAGCGATAAGCGTTCATCGCACCAGCCCCGAGCTTGCCCGCACAGTCTCCGCTGTCACAGTCAACCACATTCCGGCCATCATAAATGAAGCGTGAAGCGCCTCTCTCCATCATGGCCATGCACTGCAGTGGGCCAAGCTCGGGGTAGGCAGAGAACAGCAACATAGCGACGCCGGCTCCCTCGGCCGTTGCCCCGGATGTGTGCATCGCGCTTGGGATGACGCCGTACTGGACGGTGTAGTCCGGTAGCGATTCGGTTGGTAAGAAATTTGGTTCCCAGTCCACGTTTAAGTTCACGCCCTCCGTGCCCAATCTTGACATAAAACCAGTAGAGAAGTACTCGACGTTTTCTCCGTACCCGGGGTCCATAGGGAGGAAGCCATAGGTTCCATCTGGTATCGGAGCACTCCAGCTTGTTATGTCGAAGTGAGCGTGTGAACCGGGAGGGTCGGTCCATCCTGACAGACGGACACCGGGGCCAAAGTTCGCTCCATTGAGAGCGCGCCCAACTGCATTCACTCCACCCATCACCAAGATGGAATCAGAGATCGTAGCGATTGGGTTAAGCCCAGCCTCCGAGACCCCGTTACCAGCCCCGGTTACAGGCAGTATGCCAGACTCAAGGCACCGGCTAACCAAGTATCTTGACTGACGGACCCAGCTCATCGAGAGCACACGAATGTCCATGATGCCTTCGTCTTTGAGCCAGCACATATACTCTACGTGCTGATTGGAGTTTCCGAGAATGCCGTAGAGTCCTGACGAGACAAGTTCGTGTGGGCTATTGCTGAATTCAGCCAAACCGTTACCGAGGCAACGCAAGGGGTAGACTCGTGCGTCCCAGAGAACGCCGACGGTTCCAGGGCGGTGGTCAGTGTGGTTAACATCGCGACCCCAAGGTTCATTGTTTCCCTTTGCCGCGATCAGGCCCGCCATGTTAGTACCATGCTGGGTGCTACTGCCTTGCATCCATCGGCTCATGGCGTCTATATCATCCACAGGAGCCGCCGGGTTGTTGTCCCAGTGATCGAAATCCCAGCCCTTGATGTCGTCTATCAATCCGTTGCCGTCGTCATCGACGCCAGCGACACCGCCGTGCTCTCCCCAGTTTCTCATGAGGTTTGGCTGTAGGTCGTAGTGAGCGAAATTGATCTCAACATCTGACTGGGCGATGACGATGTTGGTATCACCTGTGGTGATCGCCCAAGCGCGACCAAGGTCGATGAAGTCGTCGCGGGTCCACCAGACGGCCCAAGTATCCTGATCGTATCCTTGCCCCCCGATGACCGCCCCGTCAGAGAGAGGGCGCGAGTCGTCTGATGCGATTGTGTTAAGCACGAATGTGTTATTGGCCCAGTAGTCGTTGGGGCGAGAGCGCCTGACTACAGGAGGAGCCGACGGCCCACCGCCACCACCACCGGGCTTTACCGCAAACCCACCAGAGGACGAGCCACCAAAGTTCTCAGAGAACCCCTTTGGGTTCGGGTCAGAGGTGCCGGTAAAGGTGGACATATCAACCACGGAGAGGCCGGCTATTACGGCCAGCCCCACGAGAAACCCGGAAACAGTCTTACTCATGCTTGACTCCTACTTCTTGGCCTTGATGGTCACCGTTCCTGTACCGTGGAACAATAGCTTCTTGGCCCCTATGTCATTGAAGATGTTCTCGGAAACTGACGAATACACGGATAGTGTACTGTCGGCGGCGTCCGGTCTAGGGCCGGTGCCGTAGTCGGTAGAGGGGTCTGCGGCTGGAGTAAAGGACCAACCGGTCACCACCCCCGAGCTGTCCGTTACCGGCATGACGAAGCGCACAGCGAGGTCAGCGGACGTCACCATAGAAAAGTGAGCAAACACGGAGGATAACTCAACCTCGGCGTTGGCGGTAACGACCACGGTGAACTCCTCGGTAGTACCAGCCACGCAGGGCGCGGTTAGGAGTACAAGGGCGGAGATCAGGATCAGTTTCATTGCAGGACCTTTCTATGGAGTGAGTGGAGCCCGGCTCCCGATTGCGTAAAAGTTATTATAGGAGATATTGCCAGCGCTCTCGGAGAGAACGTCCCCACCAATGGTCATCAACTCGAACCCGTGCTTGTGGTCAACGAGGTAATTGCGGCTGGTGAAGTTCGACTCAGCGGTGTTGATGAACTTCGCCCTCAGTAAGGTAGCCCCATGCGCCGCCGCAGAAATGTCTATGTCGTAGGTAACCCAGTCAGCACCGGGCGTGGTCTGGGTGTCTATAGTCACCCCGTCGAGAACGAACTCGACACGGTCGTAGGTCCCAACCTCGCTGATGGTTTCACTGCCTGTATAGTTAACCATCCCGTAAGTCTCTTCAACGTCCAAAGAGAGGATGAACCCGGTCCAGTTGGCGGCTCCAGTTGAGAGCAACACCACCACAGCCGTGGCCGGAACCGAAGTGGCCGCATCGAAGCCCTCGATGTTCACCGTGTTTAAGGTCCAGTGCGTTTCTGTTGTCGTGGCATCGCACAGGATATACTGAATCCTGTCACCAAATGCGGTGGCCTCGGGTACCGTGAAATCCTTGTCGCCAGAAGTCACGGTCAAAAGCGAGACACCCCCGTCGCCAACATCCAGCGTCTGGTCGGCAACCAAGGACAGGTCCATGATGCTAACCTCGCGACTACCTCGGTTGAGCTCCACGATCGCAGACACGTTGATTGCGATGGCGGCCGCATTCGCAACAGCCTGATCGTCGTTGTCGTTGATCCCACCCATGAAGTGGTTGAGCTCGGCAGAGATATCCCCAGCCCGAGCCGGCTTGCTTGGCTGGATCTCTGGATTTTTTTGTCTTTCTACTTGGCTCATTACAGCCGTCCTTTCAGTACGTCGCCTTGTTCTTCTGCCCGGCCCATGGCTTCACGGAAGAGGGGGATGGCCATTTGATACAGCCGGTCTCTCGCTGAGACCAACCGGTGATGCTTGTCTCTCTTGACGTCTCCGTCGATCGTTGAGTCATGCTCAAGCATGCGGAGCGATGCAGTGTAAACCTTCGCTTGTTCTGCAGTGGCCCTCATGGACTTTGACACACTGGCCAGCGGGAACAAGTGCTTGAATCTCTTGATGTCCCGACGGTCCCCGGTGTTCATCGCGAGGTTCACCGTGCGTTCAGCCTCAGCCGCCGCTCTCAGTAGTTCGTGGAACTGAGTGGAGTATGTGCTGTTGGCCGCGTGTTCGTCAACATTAAAGGCGGACAGGAACATCGCCCTGTCGACCCAGTCCTTGGTCTCGAACCGACCTTCGGGCGGACCACCAAGCCCGGCCTTGCGAGCAACGGCGCTTGCGCCAAAGAGCACGTTAGTGCCAAGCCCGCCAAAATTAGCCCTAACCATGTAATCGATCTCAATCGGATTCAGTAGCGGGCTGTCCACCCCGACGCCCTCAAGGAACTCGACGGCGGCACGAGCCAGCCACGAGGTATTGTGAGTGTACTGTTGTGACGGCCTCACGTTCTCAACGCCCGGGGAGACGATCTTGGCTTGAGTGAACGGATCATACCCAGAAACGAGAGCGGCAACCGACCCAGCGATCGGAGGCATGGGCATAGTGCTCAAGAGCGACCCTATGTTCCCCTCTTTGATCTGAGTCACGTCAACATTGACCATCATCTGTGAGAACATCGACGCCCAGTTCTTCATGGCAACCGGGTCCTTGATCATCATGTCGTCAGCCATGCGCTCAGGCAACGACGCGAAGAGCATACCCCAATCGAACGGCTTGGGAATACGGTAGATCGTCTCGCCATCATTAACCGAGAAGACCCAGAACATATTCTTCTGCCATGACGGAAGGCGCTGATACCAAGGCTCGTCTGCATTAAGCGCATACAGGGCCATGGACGGCACCGTGAGCATCATCGTACCGCGAAGCATGGTTCCGGTCGGGTCCTTGACGAAGGTGCGGGCCATCTTGTCTAGGCCCTGTACCTGTGCATTCCAAAAAGGAGACAGCTTGTTGAGGATACGCCCGTACTTGCCCATGCGAGCAAAGTCGATGGTTGCATCCCGGGAATCAAGAGCCGCCAACTGACTGGCAATATGCCAAGGGATGGCCTCGCCTGAGTGCTCTTTGAGGCGTTGCTGATAAACAGCGAGCCTCGTCGCGGTTTCCATAGTACTGGACAGATGCTCCAAGAACTGGAGTGGATGCCTAAGGACATCAGCACTGCTTTGGATGAAGCCTTTTTTCATCAAACCATCGACGGTCTTCCTGCGCTCATCGAAGTCGGCTTCCTGATCTCGTGAGCTCAGGGTCGACATGCCGGCACCATGAAGGAAGTACCCCGGATCGATCTCACCGCTGAGAGCGGAGCCCAGGGTCCCGGTGCCAAGTAGGCCCTTGAGTCCGTTGCGCTGGATGCCCGCGAGGTAAGAACGGGGATTGCCAAGGAGAGCACCTATAAAGCGCCCTGCGTCAGCCGGGTTATTAACCATACCAATGGAGCCCATGATGGCAGACGGGACGTCACGAAGGAAGTTACGGGCCCAGAAGCCGGGGTCCAGCGTAGCACCGGTCCTCAGTAGTCGCGTGGACTTAGCGGCAATGGCTACCAGCTTGCCGGAGGCGCTCTCGCCTTCTTGTTGGAACCTGTCGATTATATCTTGATGGACCCGCATGACACTGAACTTGCCGTTCCTGTAGAAGGCAACCATGTCGTCACCGAGGTCGATCTTCGAGAGCCAGATCTGAACATTGACCTCTTCGTTGCTACCAGTAACAGCCTTGATCAACTGAGCTTTGGTGTTCTCGTCGAGGCTGAACTCACTGGCCAAGCCCTCGATCTGAGCTATCAACTGGTCCCTGAATGCCTGTGTTCCAGTAGAGCTACCAACGACCTGTCCTCTGGTGTGCAGTCCCTGACCAGTAATCAGGTCAAGCTCTTCACCGAGCTCTGGATTGAGTTGCTCATTCAGCATGTCCGCAAGCTTGACCTTGACCCGGTTGCTGTAGGCGGCGTGTACGATCTCAGCGGCCTGAGCGGAAATCTCATCCAGCGGAGGAAGGACTGTAGAGTCCTGTTTAATGATACCCAAGAAGTCTGTTCCACGGATAGCCTTCTGGTTACCACCAGTAGCCTGACCACCCTTCTTGAGACCAGCAGAGTGAAGCGGGATGTAGAACTTCGTGCTCAACATGTTATGGAGCCCGGTGTCGCTGATGTTCCCTTGAGAGAACAGGAACGTGGCCATGCCACGGGCAAAGAGATCGATCTCAGCGGCTGTCTGGCTGAAGTTCGGCTTCCCGTTCTTCCCGTTATATCTACCCTCGGCCTGAGAGACGGCTCTTCTTGCCGGGCCAATGTCGTAGCCTTCCTCGAACTTAGTGATGTCGTTCTCATAAAGAGTGACCAACCTAAGGTTTTGGAGATACGCATTGAGGTCGGCCCAGTGAGCCTCGTTCTTCTCTATGCCGTTGTCGACAAGGATCTGACCCAGCCCCTTGGTAACCCGACCACGCTTGGTCATATCACCGTGGCCGATCACGATCTTCTCGCCAGTCTCGTAGTCATGCCAGCCATGCTGAATCATGAGATCAGCGGCAGAGCCCCAGCCGGTCATCAACCCCTTCATGTTATGGTAGAAGGAATGACCTTGAAGCAGGAGCTGTTCGCTGGTCTTGTCGTTCATCATCTCGACGATATGCTTAGACTGATGACCTTGGTCAATGAAGTGCTTGTAAAAGCCAAGCCGGCCTTCGTCGAGCTTCTCGCGGAAGGACTTGTGCTCTCGGCGTGCACCAGCATGTTGCTTGTCTTTCGTATCTTGAAGATCAGGCATGCTCTCGTCTTGGTGTGCGGTGAGCTTGTTCTTCTTTTTGAACGGAAGACCGAGAGCGAAGAACTCATTAGCCTCGTTATTGGCCTCTACAATATTGGCCTCAGCAATGCGACTGGTCGCGCTTGGTCGCTCAACCCCGGTTCCCGTTGCCAGCCGGTCGATGAGTTCCTTCTCCAGCCGCTCTTGTGTATCCATCCTGATGCCACGAGTTCGCCCAGTGGGGATACCGGCGCCAGCACCCTTCTCTTTACCGAGCTCATTGTATCCCTCTTGTATGGACTCAAATCCGCCATTGGCAATAGCGATAAGCTCAGCAAGCTCAGCCACGCTGTATGTGGTTTGTCCAGTGCCCGAGGAGTCAGAGATAGCCTTGGTCATTCTCTCTATCTCGCCACGGTCAACGCCGTAGCTATCGAGTGCGTCGATGACTTGAAATTCTGCTATACGGCCGGACCCGTACCCGAACCGATTAGAGAGCTCTTTGATCATCTGTAGGATACTGGTAGAGATCGGACCATCACCGGGCACCAGCGCGTCGTCCCTTGGGTCCGGCTCTATGCTGGCGTCAATGCCGGACTGTGACGTGACCGCCTCGTCCAGTGCAATGCTGGTCTGTCGGTTCTCAAGTCGATGTATGACACCGTCGGGCAACCCTACTCCGTTATACAGGTGTGCAAACTGAAGAGCGAGAGCGACCTCTTCGGTGGACCTTGGTCCAATTGGCTTGAGGATGTCTAGTACGGCCTCGACAGCCGCGTTCTCCACAGATTCAACAGTCACCCCACGAGGTGTCGTGCTTTCCTCGTCCGTGATCATGCCTTCACTCAGGTCGCCCTCTGTCAAGAACCCGATAGCGGAGCGCAGGGCACCTTCGCGATTGAGAGTGGCGGTGGCCTGTCCTGACTGTTGCTCAGTGAGAGTGGAGGACGGGCGAGCGGCCTGTCCGCCCGATGTCGGTAAACGCGGTAGCTTGGGTCGTCTCACGAAGGGAGACCGCTTGGCCGGGTTCTTGAGGCGCTCGGCCGGGGACACGCTTGTTGACTCACCGGCATCGAATCGCTTGGCGAATTCTGGGTTGAGGGAGCGCATCTCTTCGATACGGTTCTCTGCTTCGGACTTTTCGTACTCACTGCGCTTGCGGTCCGCGTGGCCCTCTGGCAACAGACCAAGCTTGCGCTCGGCGTACTCTTGATGTCGGAGCTGGGTGTCCATCATCATGGAGTAGTTCTCGTAAGAATCATAGACCGGACCGAACTGAGAGGAGGCCATCGTGTCGGCCTCCAGCCCAGCGTCAGCGATAGCCAGGTCCGGCTTGACTGTCGATGGAGCCACAGGGCTCTTCGAGGTCGAGTTCCTGACCTGCTTCTTGATCCTGCGCTCAAGTTGTTCGAGACGACGAAGCATCGTGAGCTCGAATGAGTTCTCTTTACGCCCCGTCTTGTGCCACAGGTCTCTCAGGAACTTCTTAGCCATCTGGATAACGCTAAGGGCCTCGGTCTCGAACCCTTGATTCAGCGCCACGAACTCCTCGAAGAATGCCACGCCCTGCTCTGTCACCAGAACCTCACCGAGCATGTCAGCGAGGACCTCGCCGGGCACCCTTCCGCCCGGGTACTGCTTGTTGAGCTTGTCGCTAATCCGCTCGGACAACTCAAAGTCAGACTCTTGCACCTCGGCCAGAAGAGCCGAAACGAAGGTCCTGTTTGAGTTGAAGTCATCGCCCTTGGTCTCGTAGATGGAGTGACCGACCTCGTGAGCAAACACGTCAGCTACCCTCTCTGCCACCAGATCGTCTATCGACAGGGCGCTTACTCCCTCGGGGGAATTGAGGAGGTCCTTTGTTATATTGTACGGACTGACATTGACGACCTTGCTTTTCACGTCGACCTGTCCGTTGACCCCCGGCGGGAGGTTCGCGTCGAGGTTGACCGTGTATCCGATTGACTCAAGAACGGATGTGAGTCTACCAACTACATTATCCGCCTTTGCGGCCAGAGCGGGAGGGAGGCCCTTGAACTCGAACTCATCCTGCTTGGGTGGCGCCTCAGTCGGCGCTGGTGGTTCTTCCTGAATGACTGGCTCCGGGGCTGTCTTTCTATCATATTCAGTGCGACTCACCTTTGGCAGTGTCGCCAACTTTGGCTTGGCTTTAGGTTCCGGCTTCTTGGCCTCGGTCTTTTCCGCAGGCTTGGCGTTGGTTCCCTCGCCTGCAGTCGTGTTCGGTGTAGGGTTTCCCGCGAGAGCGTCCTGTGCGGCCTCGTACTCAACGCGAGTGAGATTAAGGAGCTCTTGGGCTACAACGCGGTCTGCCTCCATCAGGGAGATTTCTTCGGGCGTGAAGGAGCTGTCGGCGCCATCAAGGGCGCTATCTATCTTGTCGATGTCGGCGGACAGTTTATTGATCTCGCCAATCAGCCTGTTGATCCGACCCTGAGCCGTCTCTCCTTTTTCTTTATGCTGGGACTCGGTTTCCTCCATGCGGTAGGAAGCGGCCGACTTAACCCCAAGGTCCTCTGGGCTGATGATCTCAGACCGGAGCTCACGCATCTTCGCTTGAGCCTCAGCCTCGGTAGCGAAGTCGATGTGTTGCTGGACCGTTCCATTGGCCGTGGTATAGACCACGCTCCAACCGATCGGCTTGGCTGTACCCGGGCCTTCGCCCTCCGCATAGAGCGGGCGGACTTCACCGGCGTACTGAACAGCCGAACGCCCTTGAGCAAGGTGGCCAGAGGCGGCCCACAATGGGTCAGCCTTAGAGAATCTCTGGAGCAGGTTCTCGGACAGCATGTTGTTGCCGATGAGGTTCTGCATCATGCCAGAGACGGCCGCCAGTTGGGTTGGCGTCAAGCTCTTTGTCCCGTGCTCCTCAATGTAGGCAACCGCCTTATTGAGAGCCTCAACCTGTTGGTCAAGAGTCATCGCCAGGCCGACGGAGTTCGCCGCATGCTGGAGCATGGTGTGGTTCTCAATAGCGCTCAACATCAGGAACTGCTGACGGAGCTCTTGCTCTGACATCTTCGACCGAGCAAGAGGGTCATTGAGAACCTCGTACAGGGTGTTAGCCATCTGAGCGACACGGACAGGCACACCGGCGCTGTCAACCTCACCGTCGCTTAATTGTTCGAGTTGAGCTACGGTCATCTGCATCTTCATTAAGGTTGCAGATTCCTCTGGGGTCTGTGGCTTGACCTCCATCGCTTTGAACTTACCGAGGACGTCTTTCTCTATCCGCTGGATAGTCCCCTTCCTTAACCCAAGAACATGATTAATGGAGTCGATGAACTGGTCAGCGTCCTTGGCTTTCTGTTTCTTCTGCTCCCCGGGATCGAGGCTGGCCATACCTGTACCAACAACAGCACCAAGGACAAACCCAACTCCACCCTCCATGAGCATGTCTTGATCATAGAGATGGAACCCACTCTCGCTGTAATCCTGAACGGCCCAGCGCTGAGAGATTCCCTGAAAGATTTCCTGTGCGCCCTCAGAGACGCCACGAGCGGCGGCGTTACGCATGACCTGAACCCAGCCGGAACCGAGACCCACACCGAGGATCATGTCAGTAGTGCCGAGGATACCGATGTTGCGGAGACCATCGTTACGAGCGGCGATCCACGCCTCGTCTTCACTTGCGCCCTGCGTTAATGCGTTGGCGTAGGTGTTACCGGCCTGAGAGAAGGACTCGGGTAGTGCGGCACCAGCGGCAAAGCCCATCTGTCCAGCACGACCAGCGAGGACGTTGCCGACCTTGGAGACCATGCCTTTCTTTGCCAGCTCAGCGGCATACCGAGCAGAGAGCTTGCGGCCTACAGACACACCGACCAGACGACCAAAGCCACCACCGACAACGACAGAGGGAACCATCGTTCCAAGCCCAGAAGAAAGAGCAGTCCAGAAGGTCGGGTTCTCAACAGCAAACCTACGCTCCACAGCGGCACTGGTGCTCATGGACCAGTCCTTTAGTGTCCCGCCAACGGAGTCCCAGCCAAGCTTCTCTGCAATCACGCCAGAGATCAAGGCAGTGTCGGTTACGTTCATGGACAAGCCGCCCACGAAGGCGTTCTTCATATCCGTTAAGAACGAGTGGTCACCGGTAGCGGGGATCTCAATGTCGTTCATCAGGTCAAAGGCGTCCTCGTGAGAGGGCTCGGCGTAGATCTCCATAGCCATGTCTGGGTTGAACAGTGGATGGTCCCGCTGTTGCTGTTGTTGCATCTTTAAGTAGTTGTCGAGCTCGCCGGGGGAGGCGTCATGATGAACCTGTCCCGGCCTGTGTTCAGACGCAGGGCGCTGGTTGGCGTCGGTGGGCTCGTTTGATCTTGAGGCCAGTGTCATGTCTTTGCTGGGCAGGTCTTCTGGTAGCACTGCATTGTATCCACTGAGCACGCGATCTTGGTACTCAAGACCCGGGCGATCAGTAGGCAACCCACCAGTGGAGTCAACCCAAGCGTCTGTCTGGTCTTTGCCGGAAACAACCGCCGACATTGCGGCGCGCATATCCCCGCCGTAGTTATCCAGCAAGCCAGAGAATTGGGCCGTAGTCTCAGCGATGACGGAATCGCTCGGGTTCTTGAGATGCTCGTTACCAGCCATCATGGCAAGCATGGACATGGGGCTGATATTGTTCTTGGTTGCCGAGGTCACAATGGACTCAGCCTTGAGCGCCCACAACGCCTTCATTGCTGGAGTCCCGTTCTTCTCAACGGACTCGTCGAAGCCAGCCTTATTCCATCCCGTTGCTTGGTGGACTTGCTCAGTCATTAGTTACCTCTCAGTAGACTTTGGAGGGGTGTTCATCTCAATCTTTTGACCACTGGCCTTGGCCCTCTTTAATATACCGCCCCAGTGACTCACTGTCTCGCCAGCAACATCCTTCACAAGCCCGGCAGTCCCGGTGAGGATATCCTGAGCGCCGATTGCTATATCTCCAACCTTGTCCCCGATTGCCCCGGTGACTTTTTCGGCCGCTGTGGACGCCCCGGTAGCCGCGCGCTGGTTCTTAGCCCGGCGTTTCTCTGCTTTTTCTTCTTCCCTAACCCGCTCTGCCTCATCTGCCTTGCGCTTAGCCAGAGCCTCGGACGCCCTTGCCGTACCCAAGATCGTCTCCTTCCGTTGTCGGAAGCGAGCACCGATCGAGCTTTCATCAAACTCCGATTTCGTGAGGGTGATTACACCGTGATCGACAGTGTGAAATCTCCACCCACCAGAACCATCGCTGGATGGGCTGGCGTTAATAAGCCCCGGCATCGTGATAAGGGCGTCTGTGACCCATGGTTCACCGTAGACCTTGCCATCGTCCTCGGCCTTCTTCACAGCCGCGTAGTAAGAGCCCGCACCGACGGGGCCAGCGGACGGGTGCCTCGTTAAGAACTGTCGCTCGTAGGCGTAGTCGAGGGCGGCAACTCGGATCATCTCGACACTGTCGCCCGGGTGCTTAGCGGCCTGACCGTAAGCGAATGAGAGCGTTGCGTTATAAGCTGGCCGGTTCTGTGCGTCGAGATCAGGGAACACAAACCCCTCGTCGATTCTCGTGCCGCCAAAGGCGTCGGCAACAGCCCCTTGGATTTCCTGTCTCCGCATCCTGTTGACTTCAAAGTCCGTCTTGCGACCAGCGGCGGCGTCATTGAGTGTATCGTGCAGTCTCTTCCGCTCGTCCTCGAGGCCATCTTTCTGTCGGGGGAACTGTGCGATCTTGGCGTTGATCATGCCGTCGAGAGCGCGATGTCCGTCGCCCATTGCATACGACGCAAGGTTCCCGACCCTCATGGCCTCGCCATAAAACTCGTCATGCAAATCATTGAGCCCGGTGGCCGCAAAGGTCATGTCTTGGTAGGTGTCTTGAGACATGCCCAAGCGCACATTTGCAGGAGCCTCAGCCGCTACCTTGGCGTGGGCCTTCGCGTAGTACTCCTCGGCATTTGCAACCACGCCCCGGGTCATCATTCCAGCGGGGCCCGGAAGGTTGCTGTCCGCGATTTTCTTCATGGACTTTGCCAACCGACCCCTGTCGTTCCTGCCAACCAGAGTCATTGCGGCGGCCTTACCGCCACTGGCGGCGTCCGGGTCCGTGGTCATCCTGCTGATCTCGCTCTTGACTGTTTCCGCACGGAGCTGACCAGAGCGTCCTGCGGTAGCCCTGAAGACTTCCTCTGGGTCAAATACCGACCGCCCAGTTATGGAGTTGTAAGACCCCATGCTGTCGCCAATGCGCTTGATGTCTTCGTCTGTTTCTGCAGAAGAAAGATCGGCAAACAACCGCTCTCTGGCCGCAACGTCAGTGTTCTTGATTTTCTCAAAAGCATTTATATCTGCGGCGTCTGGCCCTGTCTGCTGTCGCTGTTGTCCAGCAAGTTGTTTAAGAGCGAGCAGTTTCGCGAGACCACCGCCACCATCATTGTTCATTACACCCATGAGGTGAATCCTTCCTTGCTATTGGACCGGCCCAATAAAACTAGGGCTCCCGGGACCGTTGCCCTGTGACCCCAGAATGCTATTAATAAACTCAGAGTACCTGCCGCCACCGATGCCAGACAACCTGTCTCCAATGCTTCCAGAATTGAACTGACTCAGCGGGTCACTGAGAGAACCCATGATGCCGCTAAGCATATCGTTGGTTGTGTTGCCTCGCTGGACACCGGTCTGACTGCGGAGCTTTCGTGTGCTGTCCAGTCCAGTGATGACACCAGTTGCGGCATTGACACTACCTTGAGCCGTGCGTGTCCGGTTCTGGCCGATGTCTTCTGCAGTCAATCGGGAACCAAGGACGGCCTCAATGAGGGCCTTGCTCTCTGTATCTGCAGACTGGGTGTCGAACACATTCTGGACAGAACTCATAGTCCCACCAGACCGGGCCCCGGCCGCTCTCTGTGCACCGCGCTGGGTAGAGAAGGTGTCTTCGACCCGAGTTGTGGCCGCACCCTCCAGCTCGCCTGACAGGCTCCTTATAAAAGAGTCCATTACACCGGGGTCCAACTGGGCCAGTAGGGCCGGTAATGATTCAGACGCCGCCGTGGACGCCCTCTGGTTGACACCAGACAGGTTCTCGTAGTTGTAGGTGGTGGTCTGCTCTTGATCGCCACTACCAAACAAGCCACTGAGGATGCCTACCCCGGCCCCTATGGGACCGCCAGACAAGAAGCCACCGAGGCCGCCAAGGGCGGCGTTGCCGGCACTACCACTTCCTCCGCCACCGCTTCCAAAGATCTTTATGGCCATCGCTATTCTCCTACCGCCACATCAGTCAGTTGACCGAAGTAAGCGTCTTTGGTTAGACCGAGAACACGTAGGTCCTGCGGTTCCTCGTTATGGAGCTTTACTGCGTCCTTCATCCGGCCCTCGACAGAGAACCCGAGGACACAGAGCGCTCGCTTAGTGCGTGATCTTGTTGCTGGGATTGCGGCATTGATGCGACGCACGTCCATCTCTTGAAACAGGTCGTGGAACAACGGAGCAAACGCCTCAACAAAGTCCTCGTGATAGCCATGGCGGAAATGCTCAGCCACCGGGACGAGAACCAGAGAAGCCTGTTCACCGGGAACCACTGAACTTACGAAAACCTCGCAACGCAGGGCACCCTCGACGGTGAGCTGGAACCTGTGTCCGGCCCCCATTTCGTTACACATGGCCGCCGCGTATGGCAGGTTCTCGGGGAGGAGCCGGTGCTTCTTGAGAACATCGAGAACGATCTGTGGGTTGTTGTCTTTCTTTTCCGCGAACCAAGCCATGTGCTTCCTCCAGTGTGCGTGTGATTAGCCTTTACCCTTGTACGATACGTCAAGAGCCATACCTGATATTGAGAACCCGAACTCTGAGTCGTCGCTGACCTTGAACCTAAGGATAGTACCCAGCCCACTCAGTCCAAACTTGGACATTCCTCGGCCAGTGATGTCCCACAAGAACTCAGGGTCGTCCCAAGTGGAATGATCCCACAGTCCATTGCGGGCCTCGCCGCCGCCAAGCTCCTTGATGACGTGGCCGGTCTCAGAGAACCCGGCATCGTAGTCAAGGGCGTACTCAAGAACAGACTCGCCACGACCCTCGTTGCCATAAACCGCAATGAGTGACAACAACCGCTTGTTGATACTGAGAACACTGAGGTCCATCCATCTCGTGACGTAGTAGGCGCTGATGTTAGTGGTCCCATCAACGACCCCTGAGTTCATAGTGAAGACCTCGCGTGCGGTGTTCACGCCATAGATAAATTCCCTGGCTCCGGCCACCGGGAGTAGCTGATCAGTGCTGATGATCCCCGCGTACCCGGCGTTCCATCTCGACCACCGTCCGTCCTCGTCGTCCTTCTCGGGGAGATAGTAGACGAAGCAGGTGTCGATTACCGATGAGGTGGTTCCTACGTGCCAGACAATGCGGTTGAACTGTCGCTCAAAGCGCCCGTGAATACTGGTCAGGGAATCAGCGTGGACGCTCAAGAACGACTCCGAGATGTCGTCCCCGATATTGAATTCATTGATGGCCCCATACTTGATGACTCCACTGAGAACGCGGGGACCGCCTTCGGTCCAGAAGAAGATATCGTTGCCAGCCATAACGATTGATTCGTCACTCACTGCACCAACCGGAAGAACCCCAACCAAGCCGAAGTCCACGCCGAAGCTACCGTTATAGATACAGGTCCGGTGCTCCTTAAAAACGATGTAGAGGTCTGCTAATTGTCTGACCCCAACCACCCGGTCTCCGTCCCCGCGCATGCAGTAGAAAAACCCGGCATCCTGAACTACGTTCACAGAGGCCGCGTCACTCACGTCAGCATTGAGCATGTTATAAGGCACGCCGAGTTGAGAGTAATCGATGCGGTCAGGGTCATGCTCGAACCCGTAGGCGAACATGCGGGCGTAAGACGGATCGTGGATCGTCGACTCAACGAGGGCGGCGTCGCCTGCATAGAACAGGCCGCTCGGCCAGCACTCTAGCCCAAGGCCATCAATGTCTTTCCATCGAGGCGGGTAACCGCGCTTGGCTATACTCGGGTCTGCGTCATACACGCCCTCGGGCCACGCCATGGACTGACTACCGGGCGTGAGGTCGCCGAAGGCGATGATTGGTTCATCTTTGCCGGTAACCAGATAGGCCGTTGAATTATGGAAGGTCCAGTCAGAGCTATCGGCCGCGTCGTCCTCGTCTACAAAGTAGGCGTTCTCGCACCGACCCTTGCCGCCTACAGCGAAGGCATTGTCGGTAAGGATAGTCCAGCTTACTGACGGGTCTTGAGAGCCTATCAGCGACGTTCCGGAGACAACGTAGACCATGGTATCGGTCAGCGTGTTCACGGACACTAGATTATGGATCGAGCCCGATCCGGGGAGCCCAGAGAGAGGGCTCATGCCATCCCTTTTTCTGACTCCACCAACTGGGCGCAGGTCCACGTTCATCATGTCCGGGCTCATGTGCTCTTTAGTGAAAAGCTCCGTGTGAGTGGTGTCCAGCCCGCCAAAGAATATCTTCGGGACAGGAGCCCTGAATGATTCAATATAAGGTCTCATTTACCACGCCCGTCTGTTACCGGTCGGGGTGAACCGAGCGGAGTCACGCTTGAGCTTACGGTGCCCTGCGACTTCTTTATTAAGCATGCGTTCTCCACGTCCCTCGTTCTGGCCTGCCCCGGGATATTCAAGGTCGGCCTGGAAGTAACCAAGAGCGAGGTGGTGAATGATGTGCATGATCTTGTCTGGAATTTCGATTAGGATGTCAGCGCCTGAATCGAGGTCAGCATTCATTAAGGACTGGTAGGATGCGTAGAAGTTGAATGAGATCGGGAGCTTCGATAGGGAGTCGTCCAGCTCCTCCATCGTGTCCTCGTCGAGCACCGGGTACAGGTAGAGGCTTGACCCCTGAATACCCCAGTAACGCGGGGCGCCGGTGTTCTCGTCCTCGGACAAGAAGTCCAGCCACACCGCCGTAGCGGACAGGCCCATACCGGCAAGCATCTGATCGAACGGGACGATGTCAATCGTGGGGCGCCTAAAGATCAGGTCTTGGTATGGCTCGTGGTATAGCGGCGCGTCTCCGAGGTAAGAGCAAACGGGGTCTGCGGCGGTCTCGGAGTACCTGTCTGGAAGACGGTAGAACAACGCCTGCTCGGAAGGGTCTAGCTCGAACGGGACCCAGAAGCAACGCCAGTCCCAGCGTGCCGCAAACCAGACTCTCTGTGCGGCCGCGTCAATTGCGCTGACTGCCATTAACGTGTGGTCGCTGGCTCCGCCAAGGCTTGCTGGTGCCGCTATCCCCGTGGAGCGCATGAGGCGCCCTACAGCGGATAACAGGGTTGTGGATGCCCCGTGTACGACCCAAGCGCTACTGCTGTCCAAGAACATTGAGAACTCCTTAATTAATTGAAAGCCCGGCCCGCATTGTAGCGAAGCCGGGCAATAGAGTCGAGAACGATTTATTAAGCAGAGGCTATCATTGATGTGCTGAACCGAGGGACTCTATCCACGACCATCGGTACAGACCGATTCGTGATCATGTCGGAGTCTTTCATGTTCATCGAGATCACTTCCTGCTCGGTGTAACCGAGGAGCGTTATGATCTCTTTCGGCACGTCAACCCAGACACCAACCTGAACCAGCCATTGCTTTCCGTTCATGTTGAAGTACTGCCGCTGGGGCATGTTCTCGTTGATCTTGTGAAGGATCAGTGAGAACCACTTCGGCTGATACAGATTACGCTGATCAAGACACCGGTGACCGGGTTTCCCGCGAGGTGGATTAACAAAGCCCTCCGGCAGTGGCTTGCCTGCCATTGGGGCCTCCTCCTCGACAACCTCAGGCATGGCCGCTCTTGCACTGTCAGCCATTCGCGCCTCTCGGTCTGCTCTACTCTCGTTCCTGTTCTCTTCGCCCATGTCGGTCTCCTAAGGTTTGCGCCCTCCGGCGTGGTTTGTGTTATCTGGCCGCCGTGACGATATAGGACCCATCAAGCATGTTCGACATGATGAATCCGGTGGATTCATCATCTGACACATTCTTGACTGAGGCATTCGACCCGGTGTTGTCTCCAGTGGTGGTGTCGAGCTGGAACGGAATCAATGTAGATGATTCCTGATTCATGAGGATGAACTTCACGTATCGATTACCGATGGTTGGTATAATCCCAATCATCTCGACACTGGACGGCTTGAACCCGCAGTTCACTCGCAGTGAGTTCTCGGAGTCGGTGAGCGTGTATTGCCCAATGAATTCAGGTCTCTGCGGGGTAACACTGCCGTGGAATTCAGAGTTGACTACCAAGGTCATGATCTACCTCCAAGCGCAGATGTAATATGTACCAGCGCCCTCTAGGCTGGTGTCGATCTCGAAACCTTCGGCGGTCTCATTAATGAGCGGGCCTGTCCGAATGCCGAAGCCGGTCGAGCTCACGCGGAAGTAGTCATCGCCCATCGCCGTCATGTATTCGACAAGGTGATCAGTCGTGCCGTCAAGAACGACAGTGACACGGCCGGGCATGAACCCTACCGGGATCTGAACCATTGCTCCGGTTGCTCCTGAGATCTTGACCTGAAGTGTCTTCGGGATTCCTTGGACTGCGCCAAGGCTTAATTCAACGGACATGATAGTCTCCTTACCGGGTGAAGAAGACGTCAAAA
>Ga0164315_10001316_pt1 | contig 18682 bp, 6 predicted proteins | sample GuaBasSedimGuay6_FD_113737 | JGI IMG/M metagenome (GOLD analysis project Ga0164315, IMG submission 113737) | Subseafloor sediment microbial communities from Guaymas Basin, Gulf of California, Mexico - Guay6, Core 4569-2, 0-3 cm | ecosystem: Environmental > Aquatic > Marine > Hydrothermal vents >...
AATTACTTGGGCTCCAGTTTAATTTATATACCCCTGCACTCTGATTATCATTTACAAGATTTTTAATTAATTCACCTTGAACATTATATATATCAAGTTTGACCATAGCCTCACTTGGAATTGAATATTCAATAACCGTACTAGGATTAAATGGATTTGGATAATTTTGCCTAAGCGAAAACTCACTAGGAATCTCCATTTCATATTCAACTGATACTATCTTAGTGAACGTTGCAGTTATACTTTTATCACTATCCATAGTTACTTGTGTAACAGAATCGATTGAATTAATATCACCACCCCATTCATAAAATTCATATCCTTCAAAAGGATGAGCAGTTAAAGTAACGATAGTACTAGGGTCATAATCTTTCGAATTAGATTCTGGCGAATAACCTATAGTTCCCTCTCCAACAATTGTTTCAGAAATAGTAAAATATGAGCGTGGATTTGTTGCCCATCTAGAATCACCAAGAGTGGAGCTATCATTTGCTTTATTAAGTACTGGTGATTTGCTAGGCAATGTAAAATATCCATTACTAGCATCAACATATAGTGGATCATAATCCACCATACCTTCACCTAATTCAAGATTTCCAGACAGCTCAACTTCTCCAGCATTAAAAATATCATTATACTCAACATTAGCATAGAGACCATAAATTGAGAATGAATATGAATTTGTATCTCCATTACTAAATATTGAATTGGATATTCCTATTCCATCACACTCAAGTGGATAAATAATTCTAGTCCCTGAAAAGCCGCAATTATCGAAAGTTGAATGGTCAATCACGATTTTTGGTCCAGGGGTAAATATCACATTATCACCAGCATAAATATAAATTGCTTCTCTTGGAATATTCCAAAACGTTGAATTTGTTACTTCAAAATAACCAACATTATATTTACTGCTATTTGTTGCCTCATCCTTCAACCTAATTCCCTCTTTGCCAGAATTTGTAAATAAGCAATTTGAAATGATAATTGTATCTGCAAAAGTTCCTTCATATCCTCTGAAGAAATTTCCGTTTCCATCAATAGAGACATCGTAGAATGAGCAATTATCAATTTTTAATTTATAGGAATCCTTATCCTCTACCTGAGCAGATCTAATTAGATATTTTGCTGGTGTAGCTGTTCCCGCCATTCCATTTAGTCTAACTCCCTCTAATCTTAAATCTCCATCCCCTAGCATAGCAAAGATGGTTCGATCAGATGCAGAAGCATGAATTTGTCTGAGTTCTGGTTGAATTGCTAAACCATCAGCACTTTTTATATAAACTTTCTTTGTAATTTCAATTACATCTGTATTTTCATATACACCACCATCTGTAACAAGCTCAATAGTATCTTTTATACTTGCATATTCTATAACATTCATAAGTGAATCAATACCAGCCTGGACGTAGATAGTTTTGCCAGGAACTTCAGGTGGCGGATACCAGGATGGACCAACATCCTCACTAGTTAAAGGACCTCTTATTATTGGTTCGTTTGATACTTCATCAGCTCCAATATCTATTGAAGCATCTCTTACCTGTCCATCAAAATCATCAAGTACATAAGAATAACTGCTAGAGCCGGAATCTATTGCCGGACTTGTAGCTGAAAGTCTCCATAGTAAGTCTTCAGATTGTTCAAGTTCAGGATCTGCCTCTAGAATACCATCTTGCTCTTCAATACCAAGGGAGGAGCCATCCATAATGTTTTTTTCATAAAGCATATTTACTGGATCATCATCATAATCAATTAAAACATATCTTGATGTTGCCACATTATTGGCAATAATACAATCAGTTGGAGGGAGAGTTTTTTCGCTATCTGCTCCGGCACCAATTAAAAATGGGCTATCACAATTAACTAAAGTATTATTAATAACTTCTGCTCTTTTAACTTGAAAATATCTATTGAGTGGCGAATTTAGAACTCCGTTCATCATTGTTATTGCACTTCGATATCCGGTTCCTCTTAAATCTTGAAAATAATTATTGTAAACTTTATGGTCTTCATCAATAATTCTTACACCACCCGTTTTACTTTTTTCATTTCCTAAAAAATAGTTGTTATAAACTTCTGCAAATTTTCCATGTCGAAGTGTTAGTGATCCTTCACATTCGAAGAATGTATTATATCTGAAAGTATTGTGTCCAGATTTATTTGAAATTATTTCTATTTCTCCATTACACCTTTCAAAGTAATTATTTTCGACTAAAGTGTATGAGTCCGTTTGAGAATAATCACTTGTACCTATTCGGATAGTTTCTCCACCATTAACCCCAAGTTCCGGACGATAGCCAAAATAATTACTATCAATTTTATGATAGCTGGTTGAGCCATTTAACCAGACAACAAGAGTAGTTCCATTGTGCCTTTTCCCAGATGTGAAACAGTGGTCGACTCTATTGTTATTTCCGTAAAGTGATATCCATTTATAATCGCTGCTACTACTTGGGGGATTATAATTTTTGATTGCTGTGTTGGTCAGTCTACAATTATTCGCAAGATTACTACTACCGTTCCTAAATTCAATAATACTTCCAGAAGTAGCATACCCTTCAGTAAAATATAATCCATCAACCTCTAAATAGGAACCGCTAATTCTTAATACTGACGTCCCCATCATTATAACTGATCCCGGAGTTTCAGCTTTTAAAACAATAGGATTATTTTCCACACCGTTTCCTTCAAAAATCACGTTCTGATTTATCCATTCACCATTTGTCATGATGAGGGTGTCACCAGGAACTGCTATCTGCATAACTGAATTAATTTCTGATGAAGAACTTACGGTATAGTTAGTTGCAAGTAATTGACTTGAGACTAAAATTGATAGAATATATAGAATTGTTTTTTTCATAAAAATTTTAAAATTTTAATTGTTATTTGGAAAAGGAAAAAATAAAGATTGACTATATACTCTATTAGTGCAGTATATAGTCAACCTGTTAAATAAGTTTATTTAAGTAACATCATTTTCATTGATCTGACAAATTCCTTGCCATCACTACCTTTTGCATTTAATCTATAAATATAGAGACCAGATGCAACATTCATTCCGTTCCACTTAACATTTTGGTAACCAGCTTCCATCATTTCATTATCATATAAAGTCTTAACAACTTGACCTAGAATATCATAGACTTTTAATGTAACAACAGATTGAGATGGTAATGCAAAATTAATCGTTGTAGATGGATTAAATGGATTTGGATAATTTTGAGATAGAGCAAATTCAGTTGGCAATCCAACTTCCTCAACACCAGTATCAACATCAAATGTAGCTGTTACAGCTTTGTTGGCATCCATAGTGATTGTTGTTGGATTGACTGTTCCACTTAAATCACCACTCCATTCAACAAAGACATAACCTGTGTCAGGAACTGCGGTAAGTGTAACGACCGTACCTGGATCATATGTTTTACCAATCGGCATTGGATCAGCAGTTACCATTCCATCAACAGCAGTAATATCAAGAGATACAGTAGTTGGAGTGTTAGTGGCCCAAGTAAGATCACCAATAGCTTCGCCATCATGTCCTAATCCATAAAGATGAGAACCTGCTAAGAGAGTCCAATTCAAATTAGGAGCATCTTCATACATTGGATCGATTCCGAATACAGTACTTTCATCTACTTCACCATCTGCAGACTTAATTGGAACAGCGGGAACATTAAATGTATCGATATAGCTTACGTAACTAGGAATCCCTGTTTGACCTTGTACATCCATTAAATCACCATCTCTTCCATGTCCAGACTGACGTGAGTTAGAAACAATAATATCTCTGGCAATTGCCCCACCACTATTTTTCAAGTACATTGTTCTTGTTGCAGTATTATCGAAAGTGACATGTTCTACAATTACTGGAGCATCAGGGGTAGCAGGATCACTATCTGAATAATATCTAATTCCTTCAGCATCAATATTGGTAAATGTACAGTTCCTAACAAATAGAGAATCGAAAGCACGATCTGTTGCCCATTTTTCTGTATCAGAAATCCTTATTGCTTCATAACCTATATCATTAAATGTACAATTATCAAATTTGACAACACCTAAAATCATTTCTTTATCAATTTTAAATGCATGTCCATCACCGGTTGCTTTTCCATCATCATATAAATGTCTAAAGTCAACATCTTCAAATGTGGCATTAGCTCCCCATTTTACAGTATCAGGTGCGGTGCCATTTGAGTAACGAACTCCATATTTCATTCCAGCGGAGTAAGCTGTACTGCCATCAATAATAACACCTTTTAGAGTTATTGAATCAAATACTCTCAAGATATCGATTTCACCAGCTACACCATCAGGATCAGAATTTGTAAGAATTGGTTTTGAAGCTAAACCTTCCTTAGCCATAATAGTTAATGGCGCTCTAACAGCAACTGTTGCAGTTGTTCTACTCGTATAAACACCTTCAGTTGTTAATAATAATGTATGAACAGTGCTATTATTATTTGCATATTGAACTGCTGTGCCTAGGTCCCATGTTGAATCAATCTCTAGAACACCACCAGGAACTACTTCTTCGATAAATATTGCAGCAATCTCTTTATCACTATCCATTGTAATAGAATCTGCAGCGTTAGTACTCTCTAAATCGGCTATCCATCGCTCAAAAGACCAACCAACTGCTGGTACAGCTAATAGGTGTACAACAGTATTTGTGTCATAAGTATCAATAACAGGCATAGGATTAAATTCAACATTACCATTACCATTAATTAGTGTAGTTAAGGCAAATTGAGTAAAAGTACTTTGGTAAGATGCAGTAACAGTCATATTTGAATCAACTGCAAAAGTTACTGGATTATCTGTACTTGCAATATCTCCTAACCATTCAACAAATTCCCAATCAGTTGCTGGTATTGCTGTAAGTTCAACTGTCGCACCTAAATCGTATGTACCGTCGTCGCCAACTTCTGGATTAGCCACAACAGAACCTAGACCAATTGAGTCAACAACAAGAGTAACTTGAGGTGTTAAGTTTTTAAATGTTGCAGTAACAGTCATATTATCATTTACTGTAACAGTTGTTGGATTTTGATCTGGAGGAAATACGCTAAATCCAGACCAACCTTCAAATTCCCATCCAAGATCAGGGACTGCGGTCATTGTCACAGATGTTCCAGGAGCATAAATGCCTCCTGCAGGATCTAGAGTTACAATTCCGTTTCCGACTGTTACTACTGCTAATATTTTACTATTTGGATCAATTGCCCATCGTAGATCACCGGCAGGTGTTCCACCTTCGGCAGCTGTTCTAGCAGGAGATAAAGCATCTAAAGTAAAATCTCTGTTCGCAGCATCTGCAAACATTGGATCTGCGTGAATTGTATCTGTAACTGTTGCATTATCTATATCCCAATCTGCAACATCCCAGCTAACACAGTTGTTTACAAAACTACCAGTTGTATCTTCTAATCTAATATGATTACCAGTCTCAAGATTTTTCTCGAAAATACTATTTTTTACCACTACGTCTAAAGCATCATCAACATAAATAAATGGTTTATCTGCGCCACCAATATCGTACATAGTACAATGGTCAACAAGTATTTTTGTGTTAGGATTTGTATCTCCTTTTACTGCTTCTCTTGTAATACTATAAAATGTACAATTTTTTACTTCGGCATATCCTAATTCTACAGCTGGATCACTTGAAGATCCTGAATTTAATAATATTCCTTCTTTACCAGCTTCAGCTAAAATTGAATTATGAATAAGTAAACTATCAATTATAGTTGACGCATAAGGTTTTAAAATTGCTTCTTTATAATCATGAATAAAGCAATCATTAATCTTCACACGCATTGTATCTGTAAGTAGAGTGTTCTCAAAACGGATAGCATATTTAGCTTTATCTGCGGCACCATCAGCAACTCCATCTCCATCAAATTCGAGTCCGTTTATAAGTACTTTTGAAGCTCCTGTAACCTTCATAATATACGCACTTGTGGAAATACCAACATACTTAAGAACTGGTTTTTCAGCTAATCCCTCACGAGCTCTAATCACCAAACTTTTATCAATAATTAGTTGATCTGCTGATAAATATAAGCCACCACTTGATGTAAGTTCGATTATATCACCATCAGCTGCTGCTTCGATAACAGGCTTCAATACATCTGTACCAGCCTCAACTTTATGTGTTTTAGGTTGACCAACTGTTGGGTCCCAACGCATATCACCAGCTGCCATTCCATCATCTGCATGTCCAATTGCCGGAGAACTTAGATCTAAAGTGAAATCTGCATTTGCAGCATCTGCAAACATTGGATCTGCATGGATTGTATCTGTAGCTGTTACATTATCCATTTCCCAATCAACTACATCCCAGCTTACAGTATTGTTCACAAAACTGCCTGCTGAACCTTCTAATCTGATATGGTTTCCAGTTTCAAGATTTTTTTCGAAAACACTATTTTTTACTAATACGTCTAATGCATCATCAACGTAAATAAATGGTTTATCAGCTCCACCGATATTATACATAGTACAATGGTCAACTAATATTTTTGTGTTAGGATTTGTATCTCCTTTAACTGCTTCTCTTGTAATGTTATAAAAAGTACAATTTACAATTTCTGCATAATCCAATTCTACTGCTGGATCACTCGAAGAACCTGAAGATAAAAGTATACCTTCCTTTCCTGCATTATAAAAAACTGAATTATGAATCATCAAACTATCCATTCCAGCTGCTGCGTATGGCTTAATTATAACTTCCTTAACATCATGGAATATACAATCATCAATGCGAATATCCATTGTTGTTATGGTGGTGTCACTTTCAAAACGCATCGCGTATTTTGCTTTATCTGTTGCTCCATCCCCAATACCATCTCCGTCAAATTCAAGACCAGTAAAAGAGACCTTGGAGGAATTCATAACTTTAACTATATACGCACTTGTACTAGTACCTACATATTTTATTACTGGTTTTGTAGTTAGATCAGCATGAGCTCTAATCTCTAAGCTTTTATCAACTATAATTTGATTAGGGTTAGTATAAAGACCACCATCTGTAATAAGTTCAATAATATCACCATCAGCTGCATCTTTTACAGCTGCAGCTAGTGTACTATCACCCTCCGCAACTTGATGAACAGTTTGTGCCATAGTAAAACTAGAAAGAATTCCTAGAAATAGTATGAATTGAAAAAACCTAAATAATTTCATGTTTTTACTCCAGTTTGGTTAAAAATATATTTATTTAATTAACATCATTTTCTTTGTGGCAACAAATTCACCAGACTTAATCTGATAATAATAAATACCAGTTGATAATTGGCTTGCATCAAATGAAAAATCATATTTCCCTACATTCATTTCTCTATTTACCAATGTTGCAATTTCTCTACCTAAAACATCATATATAACTAATGATGTTTGACCTTGGTTTTTCAATGAAAATGAAATTGTTGTACTTGGATTAAAAGGGTTTGGATAGTTCTGATTAAGTGAATACTCCACTGGAATGCTCACATTATCGTCAACGTCTGTACTTAACTCAAATACCGCTGTTACATCTTTCTTGCCACTCACAGTAATTGTAGCAGGATTATCTGATCCTGTTACATCACCTTGCCATTCAACAAACACATGACCGGAATCTGGAACAGCTGTTAATGTAACTTCAGTACCGCTTGAAAATGTTAAGCCTAATCTTTCTGGATTGTATTCAACACTGCCATCTCCAGTGATAGTCATATTCAATGGAGAAGTTGTTGGAGTATTTGTGGCCCATCTTAGGTCACCTAAATGTTCATTGTTCATACCAGAATAGTATGCCGGCGAAGACTCTGCTAAAGTAAGATCTAAATTGTCTCCATCAGCAAATAGAGGATCAAATGTAAATACGTTAAATACTCCATCTCCACCTTTTGTTGCGGCAATTGTATTAATATCATGAATTGCAGCATAAACCATATTTAGAGTATCGATATTGGAAACGTACGAGCCCCTCTGTTGAACTTGAATTGAATATGAGTTTCTATCTGCTCTATCATTTCCACAAAGTCTTGCGTCAGTGATAATAATGTTTTCAACATGTGTGTTCTGATTATTCTTAATGTAAAAAACTCTTGTTGCAGATTTATATACAGTTATATTTTGAATAAGTAAAGCTGCGTCTGTTGTAGAAGTATCAGTATCAGCATAAAAACGAACACACTCAGCATCAATGTTTGTAAAAGTGCAATTTCTTACTGTTAGAGAATTTACGACTCTTTCTGTTGCAAATTTCTCAGTTTCTGCCATTCTAATAGCTTCGTCCCCTATGTTTTTGAAGGTACAATTTTCTATCAAAATATCTCCGGCAACTACGCCTCTTAGGAAATAAACTCCGTGGCCTGCTTGCTCAATATCTTTATCTCGATAAATGTTTTGAAACACACAGTTTTTAACTGTTATATCGGCCCCTTCATTAAACAATGGAAAATCATCTGGGCCATGGCCGGCACGAATTGCATATTTCATACCATGCGACACTGCGTGTCCACCATCTAAAATTACACCCTCAATAGTAAAGTCATCTGCAATTCTAAATATCTCAAGAACATTAGTACTATCATCACTATGAGTTATTGTAGGCATTTCTGCTAGACCAGATAATATAGGCATTATAACCAGTGGTTTAGAAATGAAAAAATAATTTGTATCAGTGGTTGTATAAAGACCTCCGGATGTTGCAAGGAAGAGCGTATCAACACCATTGGCTACACAATAACTTACAGCTTGCTGAAAGTCATAACTGTCCTCTACCTCAATGCTAGTAGGCTGTGCGAACGATATGCCTACAAAAAATAATGCTATGAAAAATGTCATAATTTTTTTCATAAAGTACCTCCGATGTATTTTAATGATTAATTATTTGAAAAATTATAACTCAATGGTATACCCTACCATGAAGTTTGTGTATGTATTTGTATTATAATTTGTGTTGCTATAGTATGAGTCGTAGTATTTTAATAATCTATATTCATAGGCTAGATCAAGTCTTCCATAATCTGTATTGAAACTTAAACCACAAGTATAACTTTTTGAAGTTGGGCCAGATGTTTGTATAGCCGCGCCATCAGGAATATATGTTGAGGGGGTATCTCTGTATCCAGCCATGATTGAAATCAATTCAATTGGTGTATATAAAGCACCTATTCTAATTGTATGTCTATCAGGTAAATCGGTATGACGATCAGTTATTGGATTATAAGCAGAGTCTGCCGCACCAAATTCCATTGTTGCTTTACTATAAGGTGCATATTCGTAATCAACAGAAAATATAAAGTTATCAGCTGGAGCATAACTGAAGCCAAAATTATAAATATAAGGGACCTCGAATTGATCAGTACCTTTTGATGATGAAACATTATTAGAAATAGAATCGGTTTCAGTGAATGTATAATCCCACTCTTTTTTAAGAGTGTATGGAAGATCAACTTTAATCCCTACTTTAAATTTTTCTAAATCAAGTTGAAATCCTAAATTGAATCTAGTCGTAGAATAATCTGAGGATCCTCTTATTTCATCGTAGACATCAGTATACCAGTATCTAAATCTTTGTTGTCTGATTAGATGAAAAGTTCCAATTCTTTCAAGATAGATCAAATCGTCCGAACTCCCCCATGAAAGATTCATTCCAACACCAACATTAATTATTTTAGAAACTTTATATGAAATCCCCAAAGCAACATTGTCCATCTTACCAGAACTCTTTCTATAAAAGTTAGACCAATTCATTATGAGAGTATCATTTCCATTTGTTCTTCCTATTTCACCATAGGCATCAAATCCTACATGAGGGTCGAGGTAAGTTTCGTTTCTATCAAAATCATCAATATTTAATATATTATTATAAGCTCCAGAGATTGTAAATTCGTGTCCAGAAAAATCTAATGGAATTGCAATTGCAATATTGTTGAAAGAAAAACTTCTTTCAGTCTCTTTCCAATCAGCTGCTTCATCAGAATATGGGTCTAAACCAAGTTCAGGTGGTCTAACAATATAACTGGAATCTATTAGATATTCTTCAGTCCAAAGTCTCTCATAATCATACATACCATCTTGAGCTGGGTCAGGTGTATATAATCCTTCCAAATAAAATGGTAGGTGAACGAATAATCGGTTTGGACGATAATTCTGATTTTCTTGCCAAGAAGAATTACTTACATTTACTGATGCCGTAGCTTGAATCCCTTTGATATTGGCAAGTCCAGCAGGATTATAAAACAGCATAGAAACATCACCAGAGAGAGACGTTACCGCACTACCCATGGCCATTGCCTGCACACCATTATCATTCATAGTGGTTAAACCCTGGAAAGTAAATAAATCTCCACGATGTTGACCGAACGAAGATGATACCAACAAAAACGATATCATCATTGAAAATACTTTAATTCTACTTATGTTTTTAAGCATAGGATTAGAGCTCCATTATCAAAATTATTTTAGACTTACACTAATTGAAATTCTATGTACCGATCCTAAATATTCTCCGTAATCAGAAAATGCATAATCGAGAGTAGTACCTTTAAAAGAAATACCTGCACCAAAATTAAGACCACCATTGTCACTATTAAATAAATATCCACCTCTTAGAAATAACATTTTACTAAATGAATATTCAGCACCAATAGCGTATTGCTGATCGTAATCTCTAGGTTGAATAATATCTGCGGAGAGTAACAAGGAATGATCATTTACTTTGGAGAAAAGTGGATCTTCATCAGAAAATAAATATGCTGACACTCCAATATTTAACGTTTGTGGTAAGGGATAGTTTTTATCAATGTAGGTAATTTCCTGTCCAAAATTTCTTATCGATGCACCAACAACAACTGACCTGAAACCTGTTTTAAATATCATTCCGCCATCGAAAATTAATGCACCTTTGCTGTAATATATCAACTCTTCATATGTATACTTAAGATTAATTCCAAAAGTGAATCTATCATTCAAATCCTTAGCATAGGAGAGACCCAAAACTACTGAACTTGGACTAAAGGTTTTTCCAGTTAGTCCAGGATTGTAAACATCTCCCACAAAACCTAAATGACTTACCTTTGTTTCTTGAATTTCACCAATATCAGTCATCATACCCATGAGACCAAATGTTCCAATACCTTCAATAGTATAAGCCGCTGAAAAAGAGTATTGAGCCACATCCATAAACCAATCGAGATAACCGATAGCCCCATCAAAAGTTGAAACTGAAGTCAACCCTGCTGGATTATAAAACATGGCATCTGATCCTATAGAAATAGTAGAATAGGCACCACCCATACCAGCCGCACGTGCATTGGGAATCACTTTCAAAAATTGAAACGAAGTGGTACCAACTTTTTCGAAGGCAAAAATATTTGCAATCGATATTAGTTGTAATAAAGTAAAGATTAAAACGTATTTAATAACTTTCATCCATCAACCTTTTGAAGATTATTCTATTTAATTATTACAAATTTTCCATTTGCTTGCTCTCCAGTAGGAGTAGTTACTACATAAAAATATACACCAGAAGCAATATCTTGTCCATTTCTTGTAACTTGAAAATATGCAGTCGAATATACTGGGTCGCTATGTTCTATAGTTTCAATTAACTGGCCTGAATAAGAAAATATTCTAATTGTACACTCTGCAGTTAAACCATAAAAACCAATTTGATCGTCAACTTCGCCTGTACCCTTAAATCCAGATACACCAACAAATGGATTTGGAACAACATATACATTTCCCAGTTTATCGACAGAGCCAATATTTTTAGTAAACTTAGTTAAGTTTGTCCTTCCGCTTTCATTCCCAAACTCATCAACTGATGTGACTGAATAAAACCTTGTTTCACCAGTCTTGAATGTCTGATCACTATCAAGGTAGTTGTAAAGATCATCACCATTTACATTTCCTATGTTGATAGAATCAAGTAAATCCCATGGACCCATTCCAGCAACACTTTTGTAGATTCTAAACTTTGTAAGTTTTCCGGTTAGGTTGGGATGATTAAAATCTTCAACTGCTCTGCCCCAACTTACATCTACATTCCCTTCGTCTGTATTAGCCAAAACTAAAGCAGGTGCGGGTGGTGGAACAGGGATATTATATGAACCTTTTCTTGGATTATCTTCTGGCCAAACTGGAAGCACAGGTTCATTCCCTAAATATGCTCTGAATGCTTTATGAGCAACTTGTGTTACAGTTTTCACTTCAGAATTAACATAATCAGGATATCCATAATCTGTTAAATAATTTTCTGTTAATCTCTCTCCATTAATCACAACTTCTTTATCCCAGTCAGGAGTTGGATTCCATTGTTGTAATACACCAACTAGACCAGATGGACCACCTTCAATTACTTTATTTGCTTGCCCGCCATATCCGATAACTTCAGCTAATGCATATCTTAAAGTATCTCCGATGTTTAAGGTATATGGTCCAAATACAATATGCTTTTGTCCGGCATCAACACTTTGTCTATAATTCAATGCCGCGCGACCATACCATCTAGGGTCATTATTTGGAACTTGCGGCCAGGTTGTACTTCCTTCTGAATAGACACCACTCCATCTTTTATCTGGATTTATCGATTCGACCTTCATTTTTGAAGATCGAGTATTGCCGGTACTAACCTTATTTGACCAGGGTTGTTTTATATGTTTGTTTTCATCAATTTCAAAAAACTCACCAAAGGATGTTCTGAGAACATCAACAACTTCTGATTCATTATTTGCTGGATCATCAGGATCAACAACTGCAAGATGGTTTGTATCGTAATAAAGCATGCAGTAACCAGGTGCTTGTGGAGAGTTTAGTCCACCACCGTACAATCCGGTTTCAGAATTTCGTAAAAATAATTCTCTATTCGGTTCAGGTTTTGCTGCAAGATATTGAGTAACAAAATCATCTGAATTTGTGTGAGTAGTTAAATTAAAACCTAACCAATAATCGGCGTCCCAAAAATTATGCTGATCACCTCTATATATTCCACCAGTATATTTCCATTCCTGATAAATTCTTTGGTAACCATACATAGAAGGGGCAAAACCATAAATGAATAAAAACATTGCGTCTGTTAAAGTTGAGTCAATTTCAATTGTTGCGGGATTTCCATCTGTATCGCCAGTGTATACAAACTCATATTCATATATTATCATATCATCATAATCTGGATAACTCCAAGCTCTTGATGTTCTTGTTACTGTAATGCCTGTTGGAGTAGCCCAAGATGCTTTAATAATTTCCTCAGCTTCGTTTGGATCATATGCTGAATTTAAAGTTCCATCTTCTAAGACTGGGAAATTTTCAATTTCTTCCATCGAAACAGGAAAACTCCATTGGCCGAAAGTGACTTCCGGACTACTAGCTCCAACACCTCCACAGAGAGCATAAATTCGGTTATCTTTTCCAGGATTTCCCTTTATATTAGCTGCAATATATACTCCAGCACCAAGAATATTATGTTGTCCACTATACTCAATACCTTCAACATAAGACTTAGAACGAGATGGCCACTCCATAAGAGGAACGTTGGTTACATTGCCTGCTTCACCTGTCATCCATGCTCTACCAATTTCACCAGTATTAAATACGGTTTCATGAAGCATTCCTCTGTCGTGAATTTTAAATTCCCTAACTTGTCCATTAATTAATGACATAAAAATTGAAAACAATAGGAAAACTATTAATCTGTTATTCATTTATTAAGCTCCAATTTTAAAATCTTACTATAGCACCAATTCTAAAGTGCCTTGGTAAATTAGTTAATAGATATGTCGATTGATCAGTTGTATAAGGATAATACTCTTCGTAGACTAAAATATTTTCTCTATCATTTTCCCACTTTGGAGTATTACGATCATTATTAAATGTTCTTGAATAATTATAAACTTCCTGATTAAGCAGATTAAAGCCTTCGAAATAAATTGTGATATTAGTTTTACCTATAGGAAATCTTTTCTCTATTCGAGCTCTTAAATCGCTCTCATTAGGTGTTCGTTGATTGTATTTTAATCCTTTACCAGTTACATCCCAAGTATATGGCCGCCCAGAAAAATATCTTAACGTTGCGCTGATACTCATATTACCAATTATTGCTATATCTTCAGGTGTTAAGTATCTTAAATTAATCACCATTTTATGAGTTCTGTCATAATCCATATAAATATCACCAGGATCAGGAAGTTCAATTGCATCAACCCCTTCAGCAGGTGCTTCATGGAATGTTACAGGTGCATCAAGTGAATTACTACTTTTTCCAGTTGCTGATTCATAATTATATCTTACATAACCTCGAAGTGCGCCAATTGTTTGTTCAATGTTTAAACTAAAACCCTTGATATCTGCGTAATCCCTATTTATAAACGTTCTGTAAAGCGATTGCTGCTCGTCATAAAAATATGCAGTTTCAACTAAATCAGTTACATCTTTGTAATAAGCGCCCACATCTACTTTCATTCCAAAAGAAAAAGCTTGCACTAATCCAATATCATAAGATTTAGTGTTTTCAGGTTTTAATCTCGGATTACCTAATACTTCAATTTTATTGATACTTGTTACCTGGCTATAAAACACCTCATTAAAAGCTGGACGCTGTGTAAAAGTTCCATAGTTTAAATGAAAGACGGTAGTTTCAGAGAGTGGAAATGAAAAACCAATTCTGGGTTGTAATTGTGTATATATTGTTGTTTCTTCTGTTGCAGCTAGGTCGGGATCATAATACTGTCCTCTTTCAAGGTATGATTTATCAGGATCGTAATAAGGATTTCGAAGAGGTGAATAAATATCAGAATAATAAGCTGTATTAAAATTATAAAAATCAAATCTTAATCCGATATTGGCTATAAATCCAGCTAATTCTAGTTTATCTTGTATATATAAACCACCTTCGTATGGGTAAGCATTAAAATCCACTTTTCTAAATGAGCCCTCGTTTGTTACATTAACTTCTTGATTTACATTTAATTCATAATATGTGAACTGAATACCAGCTTTTACTAAATTATGTCTCCCCATTTGAGAAAGAACACTTGCATTCAAATCGTATGAATATGTTTGTTGCTCGCCTCTATCATCATTTAATTTTGTCATAGTATGATTTGAAGGTCCAGTATAATCAACCCAATTAGTACCTTGTGAGTATTCTTCTAAAAACTGACCTTCTTTTAGAAGTTCAATTCTATTTTCGGAATAAGAATCTAATACATTAAATTTGACATCCAAAATAGTACTAGCATTAAGTATGTGATTCCAACTTAAGCTGTATTGAAGTGTGTTATTTCTTCGTTGAGTAACATAAAAAGTTCTATCGAACATCCATCGGAGCCAACTGCTATTCATATATCCTTCAGAAGTCCGATCATAAATAAACCTGAAACCTATTTTATTATCTTTATTTAATTGATAAGTAAAATTGGACATTATCTGTAATTCCATATCAGAATTTGTAAGAGGAACCTTTGGGGCTTCCGAGTTAATTCTTGCAGCAGTAAAATTTTTCAAATTCTTTGCTATAGGTCCACCAGTTGTAAAATCTAATCTTATATCTGGTGTATTATCATACTCTAGACCAACATCTCTCATAGATTGCATCCAAGAGATCTGTCCCATTCTAGCCACAAACAACGAATCATCTCTTGTAAGAGGATTTGGAGGCCAGACATTTCTTTCTGGTAAATATACTCCACTATATCCATATCCAGGATCAAAAAGAGGTTTACCAGGTTGAGTAGGATTATCTTTTAACCACTCTTCGTTATTTTGAAGAAGATTATAAAAATATAAATTGTCAGTTGAATAGGGTGACCCATTCCAAGTTTTATAATATGCAGGAATAACAGCACCTTCAACTCGAGTGTTCCATCGATCGCTTCCTTCACGCGCCATCATATTTACAACACCAGATTGTGCATTTCCATATTCCGCACTAAATCCACTAGTATAAACCTCAACTTGCTGCATTCCAGTAACGATAGGACTGAACGCTCTGCTATTTGTGAGAGGATTAATAATAGAACCTCCACTAAGTAAATATAGAGTTTCGCCAGCACGTCCACCACGGAAATGGTCATCTACAACATCTGCCTGAAGTTGTAAAATATCTGTAATATCCGCAACCCCAGCAATAGATTCAACATCTCTCATATTATAGACTTGCTTAGTTGCTGTTACATCTGGTTCAACTGTTTTGGGTGAGAAGGCTACTACTGTAACTTCGTCTGTTTCTATCTCTTGTGGAGATATTTGAAAATCAATATTTGTGTTTTTATCTACATCAACTGCAACTTTAGTGACAACTGCCGTTTGATACCCAATATAAGTTACTTTTACATTATATAGCCCTGGAGGAATATTTAGAATAAAATATTCACCATCCAGGTTGGAAGAAGCACCATAGACAAAATTAAGAGGTTGTTCTTCGCCATTAACCCATTTTGAAATGACAATAATATTAGCACCTAGAAGGGATTCTCCAGTTTCAGCATCGGTGACTTTTCCCGAAATTTTACCAGTTAGACCAGCATATAATATTGAGTGAGATAATAAGAAGCATATGGTTGTAAAAAGAAGTAAACGTTTTTTCATTAAATGCCTCCGAGCATTTCATTTAAAACAGATTTTCATGAATTAGATACATGAATCTCTTTAAAACAAGAATGTGTATGACAACATACGTATACAAATATTTTTTGTCAAGAAGAAAAATAATTTTTAGTAGAAAATAGTTATTTGAGTAAAATGATATAAGAGGTCTTATTAATTTAATTTTTTATTAATTTAGATGTTAGGAATAATGTCTAAATATTCTTTGTTTTAAGCTTAAAAACGAATTATTTCAATATAGTACTTAGAGGATTTCAAAGGATATCGACTTGAACTGAATTAGAAATGATATCACTCTATCTAATTCCGCACTCTCCGAGAAATTTCAGAGAGTTTTATAATGAGAAATTTAGTAGACTAATTTTTGTTTTAAATACTGATCAACTCTAATTTTACCAGACTTAATAAGTTTATTTCCATCATGTGTATTGTTCTTTTCACCCCACAAAAGGGCAACATATTTAACGGGATTACCAGTAAATGTATTGTTTGCAATGCTAACGTTTATAATCCCTCTAGTTTTCAAAAGAATTTTGCTTTTTTCATCTCCCCCACATTGTGTAAACTGACTATTTTCGACTAATAAATTGCCTCCAATAGTCGATTCATCATAACCGCCTCTGTAAAAATTGATGACATTTCTTTTAATATTTTCAAATCTACAATTGCTTATTGTTACAAACTCAGCATTATAATCTCCCTTATCATCTGTTTCTGCAGCTAGTTCAATACCATTGAGTGAGTTTTTTATTACTGAATTTGTAATGGAAATTGTATCAGCAAATGAACCTCTATAGGATTTTAAGATATACTTGAAATTACTGATTTGAGAATTTTTAACCCACAGGTTGTATCCCTTAGACATATTTTTCTCTAAAGAAGAAAAAGCATATTCTGTTTTATCTCCTTTGAGTATAATGTTATCCAAAGTTAAGTTTCCCTTCGGATTCATTTCAAAGACTGGAGTATCTTTAGCACCAGAGTAACGTATTTCAACATTGCTAGTGGCATCCATTGATCTAATAGTTATGCTTTTATTTATAACAATAGATTCGGTTAAATTATAAACCCCGCCACTCAATTCTAGAATATCTCCATCATCAGCTTCTGCAACTTTCTCAGCTAGCAATCCAGTGTTGGATGTAACTCTAATTACATTGGGTTCAGTTTTAGGCTTTTCATTTGAATACCAATCAGCACCATATAGTTTTTTATTGATAATAATTTTATTGCTATTAGTCGATTGGCTAATTGCCCCAAGGTAATTCTGTTTAGTTCTACTATTTCCGAAAATATCTTTTTCAATAGTTTCAAATTCAAATCCAGGATAAGTGTTTTCCAATATTTCACTTTGATTTTCGGAAGGGATAAAAAGTTGCTTTGTAATTTTATCCATAGATATACTCTTGCTATCTAAACCATCGTACTTATTAAAGTTGTTATCGTTATTGTCGATAATATTATTTCGAAATGTAACACCATCTACTTTATCATAAGCTTTTATTGGTAATTCATCTGGTTGCTGATTAAAGATTATATTGTTCGCAATAAGAATTCTCTTTGGGCGCGCAGAACGTATTTCTCTCTGAGGTAAGACAGAACTCTTATTCATGTTGGCACCAACGCTAAACTGCCATGGTGATGTGCAATCTATCCAAGTGTTGTGCGCAACAACAACATCTGTAACTTGATTGTATCTATTCAATGGGGATTTGGGGATACCGTTCATTATAGCTAATGGACTTCTGAATTCATCAGCTTTAAGTTTGTAGAAATAATTATTTGTAATCCAGTGGCCGGTATTGATTACCCTAATGCCACCAATAAATTGCGAATTATCATTTCCAATAAAAAAGTTTCCGTCAATTATACAATAATTTCCGTGCCTCATAACAAGCGAGCCTTCAGACTCATAAAAAATATTATTTCTGAATTCGTTGAAATTAGATTTACTAGAAATAATTTCAACTTCACCATTACATTTTTCAAAAAGATTATTTGATACATTTACGTGTGACGGAGTCATTGAAGTATAACTATCTCCAATTTGTATAGTTTCAGATTTTGGTCCACCCTTACGTGG
>Ga0164315_10001317_pt1 | contig 18681 bp, 12 predicted proteins | sample GuaBasSedimGuay6_FD_113737 | JGI IMG/M metagenome (GOLD analysis project Ga0164315, IMG submission 113737) | Subseafloor sediment microbial communities from Guaymas Basin, Gulf of California, Mexico - Guay6, Core 4569-2, 0-3 cm | ecosystem: Environmental > Aquatic > Marine > Hydrothermal vents...
AAATCCGGGGGAGAAGTTACAACGGTGATGCCGCCATGATCAAGATTCTGACCTTTACCATCGTGCTGCTGATTGCAGTCACATCTTTGGGAATAGTCGGTCTGGCCAGTTTCAGCGTCAACCGCCGAACCAAACAGATCGGTACCCGGCGTGCGCTGGGCGCAAGCAAAGTCGCCATCCTGCGTTATTTCATGACGGAAAATTTCATCATCAGCCTGGTCGGGGTTTTTGTGGGGGCGGCCCTCACGATTGGACTCAATATAGTCATGATCGAGGCATTCAGCCTGACCCGCATTGCCTGGTACCTGGTACCCGTGGCCATGCTGATGTTACTCATGATAGGTCAAGCTGCGGTTTTCGGACCAGCGAAAAGAGCATCATCAGTGCCACCCGCGGTAGCAACAAGGACCGTGTAAATTGGGAAATTAATTGCCCACCCTTTTACAGCCCCCGCATCCATTCCTGCCGCAATCGCACTGAGCCCGGCTGTTCCAGTGCTGCACGCACGGTCTGCAACAAACGGGCTTTATCCCGACCCAGGTTACCCTTCAACACCAGGTAATTGGATGCATGGTCACTGCGAAAAATGGTGTTGTCGAGTTCAAGGTTATCCAGAAGCCAGTACATTTCCTGGAACAATCCTGCCTGGTCCAAGGGCTCGAATTCTCCGCCAAAGCCCAACTGGTATCGCTCTACCCCGGTCGGAAAACTGACCACCAGGGTGGAGAGGTACTCCGGTTGTGCCGCACTCATCAGGCGGGCGGAATTAACCGCATGCTGTTCGCTATAAACCTTGCCACCCATGCCGTTCAAGATCATCACGGAGCTTTTGGCACCGGCTGCCTTGATTTTTTGCAGGGCAGCCAGTGAAGTATCAAAATTTTCACCCTTGTTAACACGCTCCAGCACCAGGTCGTCCCCGGATTCACAACCAACGTAAAAAAGACTGAGTCCCATTTCATTCAGTTCACTCAGCTCTGCGACCGTCTTGTTTTTCAGGTTCCGGGGCAAACAATAAGACGAAACACGCTGAACCCCGGGCAGATATCGGTTGATAGCCTCCATGACTAATTTCAAGCGTCGGAATGAAAGCGTCATGGCGTCGCCATCGGCCAGGAAAATACGCCGAACCGGCTGACCTGATCCGGCAATGGCAGCCAGTTCCTGCTCAATTTTTTCCTGTGGCTTGAAGCGGAAGCGCTTCTGCGGCTGGGTATACATCTCGCAAAAAGTACAATTGTTCCAGCTACAGCCAATGGTCACCTGCAAAATCAGGCTATAGGCCTCGGAAGGTGGTCGAAATAAGGGCTCGACATAAGGAGTTTGTCTCATTCCCTGAGTATGAGGTCAACGGGCCAGAATTTACAGTGGGCCACTTGCAGGAACCCTAGATTTTCACCCTTCGGCAATAGTCACAGCCTGCCCAGCTTCAACACGTTCACCACCCCGCGTAATAATCCGGTCGCCCTGGTCAACTTTACCGATGACCTCAACAAACCCACCCAGGCCAATGCCAGTTTTAACCGCAACTTTCTCCACCGTATTTTCACTATTAACCCGCATGACAAAGATATTGGAGCCACGCAAGACCAACCCATCGCGTGGGATGGCAACCAGCTCACGGGGTTCGCTGTTTGGTAAAGCGACCCGTACCGGACTACCGATAATCCAGGCAGGGTTATCGGCGGCAATGCGGACTTCAAACATACGCGAGCGTTCATCACCGACCGGAATGACATAACTGACCGGGCTCAGCGACTCAATCTGTTGGTGCTCGACCGAAACCTGCATTCCCTCGCGTAACCAGCTTGCCACCGATAAAGGTGCCTGTGCCCTGATTTCCCGGTGTTCCGTATCCACCAGTCGCGCCACCTGCGCTCCCCGACCAACAAACTCACCGGTCTGCACCAGTCTTTCCACCACGATGCCAGGGAACGGAGCCAGCACTTCTGTTTGCTTGATACGACGTTTGATCTGCGCGACGGCAACTTCAGCCCGCTTGATCTCCTGTCGAGTCATATCCCGCTGTGATTGTGCCTCATCCAGTTGGGTCGCAGACGCATTGTCGCTGGCAGCAAGTTTTTGGAATCTTTGCAGACTGCTGTCGCGGAATTTGAGTTGCGATTTCAAACTGCCAAGCTGTGCCTCGCTATCGGCAAGATCCAGATGCAGGTCAGCGGCATCAATACGTGCGATCGCCTTACCTTCCTGTATACGTGAACCGACATCGGCCACCCAGGTAATACGTCCATCCGTCTCTGCTGCAATACGCGCATCGTTCTGGCTGATAACGGTTCCCGACACCCACAGGGTCGCCGAAAATGTATCACGTTGAGCGGTTTCGACAATAACCGGTGCGGCGGGGGCCTGCTGTTGCGCATCCCCGGCCCACGACAGAACCGGAAGTAAACATAAAAGAAGTGTCAGTTGTGTATAACGTTTCATTCGAGTCTCCTTGATCAGGCCACGGATTCCAATACGGGCCCGGGCACCGTTTCCGGCGCAATAACTTTGACCTGCTTTGCCTTGCCGAGGCGCAACATGCAGGGTAAAAGCAATAATGTAAAAATCAGGCTAAAGGCCATGCCGCCGACTATGGAAGCCGCCAGCCCACGATAGATAACACTGCCTTCACCCGGTAACAGCAACAGCGGCAACATGCCAAAAATACTGGTCAAGGTGCTCATGAATATAGGCCGTAAACGGATTCGTAAAGCATTTTCAACCGCTTCATGCCGGTCCATACCCTTACGTTCCGCCTGGCGGGTTTGATCGACCAACAGAATGGCATTGTTGACTACAAGACCCAGCAAAATGATAAATCCGATCATGGTCAACAGGTCCATGGGCTGAAAGGTGAACAGGTTGAGCGTCTGTATAGCGACCACACCACCGACGCCCGCCAAAGGGATGGTCATCACCACCAACGCACTGTCTTTGAGGGAGCGAAACAGGCCGGCCATCAGCATGAACAGGATAAACAGGGCCATGATGAAATTCCGGCTCATGGTTTCAATTGCTTCACTAAGGCTGTCGGCACTTCCACCGTACTGAATCGAACCATCGGCAGGCAATCTGGCACGCAAGCCGGGCTCAACCTCAGCCTTGATCTGTGCAATGGCGGTTTCCAGGGAAACGTTATCAGGTGGGCTCAGGTTCACACTGACTGTACGACGGCCATTAACCCTGCGCACCTGGCCAGGCCCCGTTGACCGCTCAATACTGACAAGTTCACTTAGCGGTACCACTTCACCACCCGGTGTCATGATGGGTGTTGTTGCCAGCTGTTCGGGTGTTTGCCAACCTTCGGCACGCATGATGATGTCCATGCGGTTTTCACCATTGAAATACTCGCCCAGCCACAAACCGTTACCCAGTGTGCGGACCAGTGATGCGACACTGCGCCGGTCCATACCCACTTCGTTAATACGCGCATCGTCCGGAATAACCCGCAACTCGGGTTCGGCCAACTCTATACCGGGAAAAGTCTGGACATTGGCACCGGGAAAAGTTTCGATCAATTTTGCCTGGGCCTCACCTGCAGCGGCATACAGACCGGCCTGATCGGCAGACTGAATGTGCATTGAGATGTCACGGCCACCACCGAAGCCACCGAACAGGTTGCCCTGCATGGCAAAGCCACGGAAATCCGGAATATCTACCAGCACTTCATTCCTGACGATTTCCAGTAATTCCCCCACCCGGCTCTGATCCAGGGCCCGGGCACCAATGGTGCCGCCGCCCGGCCAGGTCAGGATGTAATAATTCTTCAGGGCTGGTTCCTTAACACCATCCATATAGGGTTGAAGACGATCAACCAGTTTGCTGATGATCTCTTTCTCATTGGTTTCGATATTCGAGCCAGGCGGAAATTGTAAGAATGCATCAACAGCATCTCGTTTAACCGGTGGCAAATAGTCCAGTTGCGGGAAAAGCAACCAGGTCACAAGCAACGGGGCCGTTACCAGGCTGATGATTAAAATCGCGCGACGTGTTCCTGTTGCACTCACTTTCATCAACGAGTGGGCTAACCGCGATGACCATCCCGGGCTATTATCCTTGCTCAATTTCTTTGGTTTCAACCAGCTGCCGGCGACGGTGGGCAGAACGGTCAAAGCTACAACCAGTGAAATTACTACGGCAATAGAAATGGTCAGGGCCAGATCCGCAAATAGCTGCCCTTCAACATCCTGCAGGAATAATATCGGCAGGAAAATAGCTACGGTGGTTGCGGTTGATGCCAGCAATGCACCTTTTACCTGGCTGGTAGCCGCCAGCGCCGCGACAGAAGGAGTCTCTCCGCGCTCACGTAAACGCACGATGTTCTCCGACACCACAATTGCAGCATCCAGCACCATGCCAACGGCAAATGCCAGCCCGGCCAGTGAAATAACGTTAAGACTGCGCCCGGTCAGACCCAGCACAATAAAAGTCGATAACAGGGAAATCGGAATGGCGGATGCTATCAAGGCGGTGGCGCGGCCATCGCGCAGGAACAACCACAAAACGGCCACGGCAAGCAATACACCCAGTAAAAGGTTATTGGTAACCATGCCGACGGCTCGATTGATAAATACAGAGGCATCAAACGATTGCTGAATATCCAGACCGGCTCTTGCCAGTGGTCCTTCACGCAATTGGGCAACGGCTTCTTTGACCAGGGTCAATGTTCCAAGCACGTTGGCGCCGTTGGCACGGTCAACCCTGAGACTCATTGCCGGGTTACCGTTCTGGATCGCGATCTGGGTTTTCTTGCCACGAGCCACCTGTACATCAGCAATATCACCCAGGCGGATGGGGCGACCTTCCCGCCACTCCAGGATCATATCCTTGAATTGCATCGGGTCATAGCGACCTTCAAAACGAAGCGTATACTGACGTCGGCCGACATCGACAAAACCACCCGAAACATCCGTGGAACGACTGGTACGTGCTGCAACTGTACCTAGTTCGATACCATATTCCGCCGCCCTGTACGGGTCGATAGTGATTTGTAATTCTTCCGCTGCGCCCGCATTGACTTGAACGCCTGCCACGCCATCAATGGATTCCAGCTTTGGCTTTACGGTATCCATAACAAACTGGCCATATTCTTCGATGGAACCCGGGGTTCCGGGTAATAACTGTACAAAGAACCAGCTCAGGGCCTGGTTGGCACCGCCACCACCGCCACCGAGATTGACGACAGGCGGATCAGAGTCTGCTGGCATTGACGGCAGTCGGTTGAGCCTGCCAATGACTTCCATCAAGGTGCCTTGCATGTCCGTCCCCAGCGTGAATTCCATGTTGATCCAGGCACCGCCATTGAAGGCATTGGACGACATGACTTCCATGCCGGGCACGCCCTGTAGCACTTCTTCCATTGGATCGAGGATCTCTGACTCAACCTCTTGCGGTGAGGCGGAACGCCATCCGGCAAAAACACTGATTTGCGGCAGATCAATATCCGGAAATAACTGCACTGGCAAACCCTTCAGGCTGAACAAACCAAACAGGGTTAATAGGGCGACCGCTACCGCAACACCGGCAGGATTTTTAACTGCACGTTCAGTAATGCTCATTGCCTTTGTGTCGCTCCCATACTTTTTATCTGTTTCCTGATTGGACGCTTGATTGTTCGCAATCGTTACCAATCCGTTCTTGTTGTTGGGAAGATTAGAGCCTTGAAACGTCAATTGGTTGTGACCAAAGTCATGCATTGCGGTGACCTGTTTCATGCCCGCGACAGACCGAACCAAAAAAGGATAAATGGAATAAGAAAATAACAGGCGCTACCGTTGAATGATCACCTGAAACACCTCGTATACAGGCTGGGTCGTGGCAAACAGCTCGAACGCGCCATCACAGCTACCAAAACATTGCAGGCAAAAGGTGTTGAAGTCATCTTTGTACAAATGCCTTATGAAGGACATTATGCGATCAGTGAAATCGACATTACACCGCGGGAACTGACCTATATCAAGTCCGTTAGGATTAAGTTTTAAACTTTATTGCGAATAGTTCTCATTTGCATTAGGATGCCTTTATTCTTTTCTCAAAACAACAAAGGCACATCAAAAATGCAATCCATCAGTAAGCCGGGAAAGGTACTTAGCACTATGGTGCTGGTCTTTCTAATGGTTAGCCCAATCACCCACGCCCATGAAAGTAACGCAGAAATGCTGGCCCAACTCGAATCCCTGCAACAACAGATCAATGATCTGAAAGCCCAACTTGAGCAAAATCAATCCCAGACGGCTGAAACGGATGCCAAGGTGGAAGCGGTCGCTGAAGTCATCGAATCAGGCTCCCCACTGGTTGCTGAAAAGAGCCGCACCAGCATTGGCGGATATGGTGAACTTCACTACAACAACCTGTCTGCCAATGATCCATCCCATGACCTGGAAAGGATTGATTTTCACCGCTTTGTGCTCTTCTTCGGTCACGAATTCAACAATAAAACACGCTTTTATTCCGAAGTTGAAATAGAGCACGCATTGGTTGCTGACACGGGTGGGGATACACCCGGAGAAGTGGAAATCGAGCAGGCTTTCATTGAGTTTGACCTGAAGCAGAATCTTCACGCAAGAGCAGGTTTGTTCATGATTCCAGTGGGTATCCTCAACGAAACGCATGAACCACCCACTTTTTACGGTGTGGAGCGCAATGACGTCGAGAACATCATTGTACCCGGCACCTGGTGGGAGGCAGGTGCCGCTGTTAATGGACGCTGGGGTTCCGCCTGGAATTGGGACCTGGCTCTGACCTCAGGTCTGCAAATGCCAACCACTGGCAGCAATGCCTTCAGGGTCCGCAGCGGTCGTCAGAAGGTTGCCAATGCAGTAGCCAGCGACGGCGCAATAACCGGTCGCCTGCGTTACCTGGGAATCCCCGGTTTGCAAGCCGCCCTGACCGTTCAGTACCAGTTTGACCCGTCCCAGGTCGCCAATGACGGTCTGGATGACGGCACACTGATAGAAGCCCATATGGACTATCAGCGTTCCGGTTTTGGTCTGCGTGCACTCTATGCCCGCTGGGACTTTTCCGGCGAAGCAGTTGAGGCTGCAGGTGCGGATACACAAACTGGCTGGTACATAGAACCGAGTTACCGTTTCAATAGACATATCGGTATCTATACCCGCTATGAAGATATCGACGCTGCCCGTGACCGGGATAATTTCAACCAGTGGGAATTGGGTCTCAATTGGTGGCCAGTAGATAATGTTGTGATCAAATTTGACTATCGTGACCGCAGCCACGACCTGCAAAGCGCCTATGGCAGGGACTTTAGCGGCTTTGACCTTGGCATTGGTTACATGTTTTAGAATCATGTCTGAAGCCCTGAAAAAAATATACCTGCTGGTAGTCGTCATCTCGATGCCAAGCCTGGCTCTTGCAGCAACGGTTTATGAAACTCATACAGAATTTTTGAACCGTGCTTTCAGCGGCACACCACCTGAGCCAGACGTCATCTGGCTTAGTGGTGAAAGAAAGTCATCTGTGCGAGAACTGTTAGGACATGACTACGCTGCGCTGCGCTTACGCTATTGGTGCCAGAGTGAGCGCTCTGCCTGGGTGCTCGACGAAGTGGGAAAAGATCTGCCCATTACCGTCGGTGTGGTGATTGAAAAGAATTACATCAAGAGCCTGCGGGTGCTGACCTACCGGGAGAACCGTGGCGGCGAAGTCTCAACCCCGGCGTTTACCGATCAATTCAATGGTATTGCGTTGACCTCAGATGACTCTCTCGACCAAAGCATCGATGGAATTACAGGTGCGACGCTTTCAGTACAGGCTTTGAGTCGCCTGGCGACCGTGGCCCTTTATCTGCACGCTGACAGTGGTTGTAAAAATGGATCATAAGAAACGCCGTGCTTCTACAATACGCCGTCTCCACCGTAGCCTGGGTGTCGCCGCCGCAATATTCATCTTGTTCATGGTGATAAGCGGTATGGTCATAAACCACTCAAATGGACTGGGGCTTGATCAGCATCATGTGTCACAGCCGTTCCTTCTTGGCTGGTATGGACTTGATGCTCCGGAGCAGATCCACAGTTTTGCCGCCAGGGACAACTGGATAAGTTATGCCGGTTCGCAATTATTCCTTGATGACAGCCATATAACGTCTGTTTCAAATGGAGTAGGTGCAGTATTCAGCAACAACATGCTGATTGCCGCCAGCAGTGATGAATTGTTGTTACTCGATACCAGCGGTCAACTGATTGAAAGACAATCCTGGGGGCCACCTGAAGCGGGGCCAATCGAGTCCATTGGCCTGCTCCCGGATGGCACCGTCGTGGTGAAATCCACGGGTCAGCTTTGGATGGCAGATGCCGAATTACTGGGCTGGCAGCCCGCCAAAGAGACCATTTCAAAGCCGACCTGGTCTACCTCAGAGCCCGCTCCTCTACCCTTGATTCAGACCATCACACAACAATATCGCGGTGAAGGACTAAGCGTTGAGCGTGTACTGCTGGACTTTCACAGTGGTCATATATTTGGCCCGATGGGTGTTTTTATCTATGACCTGCTGGCGGTGGCGGTGGGGTTTCTTTCTATTAGCGGGCTGGTTTTGTGGATAAGGGGCCGACGCAATGGCAAACGGAGCAATGGTGTCAAGTAATTGCCCGGGGACCGGAAGACACGTCGGTTTACCTCACAGTAGGTAGCGCTTGGGCATTTTAATGCGGCAACAGTTGCTCAAAGTGTTTTTTCCAAGTGAACCAATCCCGCAAAAAATACTCTGACCACCATTGGGTAGTGTATGATATTTTAATGAAATATATTTTCCTGGCCATTTTTGTACTATTTGCAGCGCAGCCTTTTCAGGCTTCGTCGTGTGATATGCATGATGCCCAGGGTATTTCCCATACCCAGCACGGTGACAAGCAAGATCATAATATGGCAGACATGGATTGTTGCGATCACGATCCTGCCGACTCATCTGATAACTGTGATTCAATGTCGCATTGCGGTGCCGGCTCAGCTGGTTTTGCGACCATGGACAGTTCCCTGGTCAACGTCGCTTATACGGCACCTTTACCCCTGCATTTCGCTTATTCCAGCCAGGCTTTAAGCAAATTCAATTCTCCACCATTCCGTCCTCCTATCGCTTGAATAAATAATCATCCTGGCTGCTATTACAGCGGTCATCACCCGATTTTTATTGGTTACGCAGCTTAAAGCTGTGGTGTTGTGGAGAATACGATGTACCAGTCCTTTGCCGAAAAGGCAATCCACCGCTTGTTTGCGGTAACGCTGCTCCTGTTTGCAGGTGTGGAAATTATTTTTGCCGCAGATTTGACGATGGAAGAAGCCGGTCAAATTGCGTTGAAAGACGACTATACGCTACAAGCGATCAGTGCCCGCGGGCGCTCCATGTCCGAGCTATCGGTAGCCGCCGAAAGACTGCCGGACCCGAAGCTCAAATTGGGTTTTGCCAACCTGCCGACCGACAGCTTCAAGCTGAGCCAGGAACCGATGACACAGGCTGTCATCGGTGTGCGGCAAATGTTTCCACGCGGTCATACGCGTTCACTCAGCAGTGCACGTATCAACGAGTCCATTGCACGAAACGATGCTGAAGCAGAAGACCGGGAACATCGGATTCTGCTCGCAGTTCGCGAAGAATATACGCGCATCTATCTGCACCAGGAACGGCAAAAAATCCTGCAGCAATCGCTGATAATTTTTGCAGATTTGGCGGAAATCACCCGGGATTACTACGCCACCGGGCGAGCTCATCAGCAGGATGTCGTACAGGCCCAACTGGAATTATTCAAGGTTGAAGAGCGACTTGCACGTATCGGGCAACAGGAAGAACAGGCCCGCGCCCGATTGGCTGAATGGATTGGTGCTGACGCCTACCGGAATCTTGACCCGCTGTGGCCAATCATCAGCCAGCCACCAACCACTCAGGAAATTATCGAAAACCTGGTACAACATCCACGTTTACGTGCCTGGCAACATGAAATCGAAAAGTCCCAAACATCAGAAGAAATCGCCCGGCAGGCATATAAACCGGGTTTTGCCGTCGACCTCGCTTACGGTGGTCGTAGCGGCCAGAATAATGATGGCAGCGATCGCAGTGACTTTCTATCGGTCTTTGTGACCATGGATATCCCGCTATTCACCAAAAACCGCCAGGATCGTGTGCTGGCATCCAGTATCGCAGATACCTCAGCAACCCAATATGCCCGCGATGACGTCTATCGCTCAATGAAAGCGCGGATCCAGGAAAACGCCGCCACACTGCTTCGCGAGCAGGAACGGCTCGAGCTTTACCAGGAGTACCTGTTACCACAGGCGGCCTATAACGCAGAAGCAGCTTTTGAAGCCTATCAGGATGCTGTGGACGATTTAACTACCTTAATGCGTGCCCGAATTGGGGAGTACGAGCTCAAACTAAGCCATGTAGCACTGCGCGCTGATGAAATCATCACCCGTGCACGCCTGCTGTATTTACAGGGAGAAGCCTCATGAAGTTGAAAAGAAAATCAGCAGGTGGGGCAAAGATGCCGCTGCTTGCTACCCTCGTGATCGGTCTCGCCGGTGGCGTCCTGATCAGTAATTACACCATCCTGGGCAAGGACCTCAGCATCAAAACCGGCAACAAAAAGCAGGCTGAAAAGGAGATTCTTTACTGGGTGGCACCCATGGATCCCGCATTTCGTCGCAATGAACCCGGTAAATCACCCATGGGTATGGACCTGGTGCCGGTTTACGCAGAGGAAAAGAAGGAACCGGAAATACTTTACTGGGTCGCCCCCATGGACCCCGCTTTTCGTCGCGATGAACCTGGCAAATCACCGATGGGCATGGATCTTGTTCCCATCTACGCGGAAGAAGGGGCGGATAGTGACGCCGTACACATCAGTTCGTCTGTCGAACAAAGCCTGGGTGTCCGCACCAGCAAGGCAGAAAGACGCTCACTCTGGCGCAAAGTGCAGGCAACCGGTTACGTCGGCTTTGATGAATCCCGCGTCAGCCAGATCAATTTACGTACCGAAGGCTGGATCGAACGCCTGCTGGTTAAAAATGAAGGTGAGCGGGTAAAGAAGGGCCAGTTGCTGTTTGAAATTTATTCACCACAAGTGGTCAATGCACAAAAAGAATATGTTCAGGCCAAGCGCAGGAAAGATGCCCAGATGTTAGCTGCAACCGAAGAGAAGTTGCTGGCACTGGGTATGGTGCAGGCGGATATCAGGCGTTTGGCAAAATCTTCCACGGTCAGCAACACGGTGCAGGTCCTGGCGCCACAGGACGGTACTGTTACCAGTCTCAATGTAAGGGAAGGCATGTTTGTCAAACCTGCTACTGAAATCATGAGCCTGGCAGACCTTTCCAGCGTATGGCTGCAAGCCGAGGTTTTCGAGTCGCAGACAGACTGGGTGATGAAATCACAATCCGCTGAAGCTCGCTTGAATTACATGCCCGGCGAAGTCTTCAGTGGACGGGTCGATTATGTTTACCCGGTACTGGATCCAAAAACCCGCACACTGCAGGTAAGACTCCGCTTTGATAATCCGGATGAGCGGATGAAACCCAATATGTACGCCCGCGTGACGATATTCGGCAAGTCCCATCCGGGCGCGCTAAGCATTCCACGCGAGGCATTGATTCGCGGTCAGGATACTAACCGGGTCGTTGTGGCTCTTGGCGATGGCAACTACACCGTTCATGAGGTCATGAGTGGTATTGAAAGTGGAAGCTGGGTGGAAATTGTTGCCGGACTCGAAGTGGGCGACGAAGTTGTTACCTCAGCGCAATTCCTGATTGATTCAGAAGCCAGCCTGGCTGGCAGCATTCAGCGGCTTGATGCCTCGCAGATGACAGACCGTGAAGAACCCGACCTGACCGCATTCGGCAATGGCATTGTCAGAGCAGTGGATACAAAAGCCCGTCGTATCCGCGTCAGCCATGGTCCCATCGAGGCCCTGGGCTGGGCCCCCATGACGATGGAATTCGATGTGTTACCGGGTGTAAATCTCGAGACCATCAACATCGGGCAAAGTATTCACTTTTCACTGAGCCAGTCGGAAGTCGGGGATTATGTCATTGATGTCATCCACCAGCCTGAGCCTGCAGGGATTGATGAAGAAACGACAGGCGAAGTGCATAGCGGTCATAAGCAGGAGAGCACATCGTGATAGAAGCAATTATCCGGTGGTCGCTGAACAACCGGTTCCTGGTATTGTTGATGACCGGCATCCTGGTGCTGGGCGGTTTGCAGGCTATTATCACTACCCCCATTGATGCCCTTCCCGACCTGTCGGATGTCCAGGTGATCATCAAGACCAGCTACCCCGGCCAGGCGCCCCAGGTGGTGGAAGACCAGGTAACTTATCCATTGACCACCGCCATGCTGGCAGTGCCTGGTGCCGTTACTGTGCGTGGTTACTCCTTTTTTGGTGACTCCTTTGTGTACATCATTTTTGAGGATGGCACCGATCTGTACTGGGCCCGCTCGAGGGTGCTGGAGTACCTGAACCAGGTGTCTGGTGACCTGCCACCGGCTGCCAAGCCGGCGCTTGGCCCGGATGCAACCGGCGTTGGCTGGGTATACGAATACGCACTGGTTGACCGAACTGGCCAGCACGATTTGGCCCAGTTACGCTCCATCCAGGACTGGTTCCTGAAATTTGAATTGCAGACGGTACCCGGTGTGGCGGAAGTCGCAACCATTGGCGGCATGGTGCAGCAATACCAGGTGGTCATTGACCCGGGTGCGCTGCAGGCTTACAACCTTTCCCTGGCCCAGGTGCGCAATGCGATCAAACGCGGCAACCAGGAGGTCGGCGGTTCTGTGATAGAAATGGGTGAAGCCGAGTACATGGTTCGCGCAACCGGCTACCTGACTTCCATCGCCGACCTGCAGAAAATCCCACTGGGCATGAACGATAAGGGCACGCCGCTAAGACTGGAAGATATCACGGATATCCGGCGGGGTCCGCAGCTCAGGCGCGGCATTGCTGAATTGAATGGTGAAGGTGAGGTCGTCGGTGCTGTTATCGTCATGCGATTTGGCGAAAATGCCCAAACCACCATTACCGGTGTCAAGAAAAGACTGGCCGAGCTTCAGGATAGTCTGCCCGAAGGCGTTGAGATAGTGGAAACATACAATCGCTCGGCCCTGATTGACCGATCGGTCGCTACACTGAAGACGAAGCTGATCGAAGAATTCCTGGTTGTCGTGCTGGTGTGTTTCATTTTCCTGTTCCACTTCCGCTCATCACTGGTGATTATCCTGTCACTGCCTGTTGGAATTATCATCGCTTTCCTGGTGATGCGCTTGCAGGGCCTGAACGCCAACATCATGTCGCTGGGTGGTATCGCCATCGCCATCGGTGCCATGGTCGATGCAGCCATTGTCATGATCGAGACCGTCCACAAGAAAATGGAACGTGAGGATTATGACCCGAAGAATCACTGGGCCACCATTGCCGAGGCGGCCACTGAAGTAGGGCCACCATTGTTCTTCTCGCTACTGATCATTACCCTGAGCTTTTTGCCGGTATTTACCCTTCAGGCTCAGGAGGGCCGGATGTTTGCCCCACTGGCATTCACCAAGACTTATTCAATGGCAGGTGCTGCCATTTTGTCCATAACCCTGGTCCCCGTGTTGATGGGTTACTTCATCCGCGGCAAGATCACGCCTGAACACAAAAACCCGCTCAACCGCCTGATGATCTGGCTTTACAGGCCATTGATCAACCTCATTACGCACCGGCCTTTGCTTGTGTTGGCGGCGTCAGCGGGGCTGGTGGTGGTGGGTATGTGGCCCGCCACCCAACTGGGCTCGGAATTCATGCCCGACCTGAATGAAGGCGATATTATGTATATGCCAACGACCTTCCCGGGCATATCCATCGGCAAAGCACAGCAGTTATTACAACAAACGGACAAGCTGATCAAATCGGTGCCTGAGGTCAAAAGCGTGTTCGGCAAGATCGGACGGGCTGAAACAGCCACCGATCCCGCACCACTGACGATGATTGAAACTGTCATACAGCTGAAACCTGAATCTGAATGGCGGGAAGGCGTCACTATCGACAGCATCAAGGAAGAGTTGAACCAACGGCTGAAACTACCCGGGGTGACCAACGCCTGGGTGTGGCCAATTAAAACCCGCATTGACATGTTGGCCACCGGCATCAAGACACCTGTGGGTATAAAGATTGGTGGCGCTGACCTCAGAGTCATTCAATCCATCGGCAAAGATATTGAAAAAGTATTGCTGGGCGTGCCCGGTACAACCTCGGCCTATGCCGAACGGGTTGCCGGCGGACGCTACGTTACCGTGGATATCAACCGTGAGGCAGCTTCCCGCTATGGACTCAATATCGATGACGTTCAGGATGTGGTCAAAACCGCCATCGGCGGCATGAATGTCACCGAAACCGTTGAAGGCCTCGAACGCTACCCGGTCAATCTGCGCTACCCGCGTTATATGCGCGACTCGCTGGAGCAATTAAAGCTGTTACCAATCGTCACACCTTCCGGCCAGCACATTACGCTGCAGGCAGTGGCGGACCTGCGCATTGAAGACGGTCCGCCGATGATCAAAAGTGAAAATGCCCGACTGAACGGCTGGATTTACGTCGACATCAAGGGTGTGGATCTCGGCACTTATGTAGAAGCAGCTCGCACAGCGGTGGCTGACCAGGTTGATTTACCGGCCGGTTATTCCATTACCTGGTCAGGTCAGTATGAATACATGGAACGGGCCAAGGAACATCTGGCCGTTGTGATCCCGATTACGATCATCACCATCATGCTGCTGTTGTTCCTGAACTTCAGAAACGTGGTCGAAGTGCTAATTATTCTCGGGACATTGCCAATGGCGCTGACCGGTGGTCTTTGGCTGCTTTACCTCCTTGATTACAACGTTTCGGTTGCTGTCGGCGTCGGCTTTATCGCACTGGCCGGGGTAGCGGTGGAAATCGGTGTGGTCATGCTGGTTTATCTGAAACAGGCAATGAAAAACCACCAGCTTATGGCAGAACGCTCTGGCAGGGCCATGCAACGTGAAGACATTGAAAGTGCCGTCCATGACGGTGCCCTGATGAGGGTTCGCCCCATCATGATGACCGTCGCCGCCATTATTGCCGGTCTGCTACCCATCATGCTGGGCAGCGGTACCGGCTCCGAAGTCATGCGCCGTATTGCCGCACCAATGGTGGGTGGCATGGTCAGTGCGACCATTCTGACACTGGCTGTTATACCTGCCATTTTCCTGGTCTGGCAGAATTGGAAACTGAAAAGAGAAAGAGCAGATTGATGCGCAACACCAGGTTGGCACTGCTTGTCGGTATCCCGTTGATGATTTTTGGTTTTTCTGAGTCGGCTATTGATTCAACATGGACACCCCTGCGTTGGTTCTGGTTGTCAATGGCGGTCGTTACGCTCGGCGTATTGATACTCGCCGGGCGGCAATTCTTTACCGCGCAACCCGTGTCGGTGCGGATACGGCGTTGGCAAGAATTATCAAAATGGTGCGCCAGGCACAAAACTCCAAACCGCCGATTGGTAAACTGGCAGATGTTATTGCCGGTATTTTTGTGCCGACCGTGATGTTGATCGCCATTGCCTCGGCGCTGGTATGGTTCAATTTCGGCCCCGAACCCCGGCTTGTCTATGCCATCGTAACTGCCGTTACTGTACTGATTATTGCCTGCCCCTGTGCGCTGGGTCTGGCAACACCCATGTCGGTCATGGTGGGTGTTGGCAAGGCAGCCGAAGCGGGTGTCCTGATCCGCAATGGCGAAGCGCTGCAAACTGCCAGCCAGCTAACCACCATGGTGCTGGACAAAACCGGCACGATTACCGCCGGACGTCCGGAAGTGGTTGAAGTCCATGCGACCAGGGACGGCCGGAATGCACATTGATCTGTCGTTCATTTCACCGAGTCAATCTGGTTCAAGGAGCAAACAAGATGATTGAAATAATTCCAAACTGGCATCCGATATGGGTCCACTTTGCCGTTGCCCTGCTGATCACTTCAGCGGGTCTTTTCCTCATGTTTGGGTGGAGATCATCTCAGGCCAATGGTCGAACGAATGCGTTGATTGTTGCCCGCTGGACATTACGATTGGGTGTTATCGCGTCGATCGGAGCCCTTCTGACGGGTTATTTGGCCAGCGGCAGCGTAATGCACGATGATGTGTCCCATGCCAATATGATGGTGCACAGGAATTGGGCACTCGCCACTACTGCCATTTTTGTAATCATCGCCCTGATCGATTATTTGAAGCAAAACGCAACGCGAGTCTCTGTCCTGAGTATTCTGCTATTGGTGGCGGGTAGCGTCACGCTCGCAATAACCGGTTTGGAAGGTGCCGAGAATGTCTACCAGTATGGCCTGGGAGTGCAGCAGCTACCGGATATTTCCACCCATGAACACTCCAGTGGAGAAGAAGTATCAACACACGAACATGCAGATGCGACTGGTGAATCACATGAAGACGCCGGTCATACACCTGAAGAGAACGTGCATGATCATAAGCAATCATCTGCGGATGACTCAAAGAGTGCCGATGTGGATGACGGCCACGCGCATTTCCATGCAGATGTGCCCAGCACTGTGAAAATTGAAAGTACGATTGAAGGCTCGAATCACCCGGCCAGTCTGCTCGCTACACAACTCGCCAACGCTATAGCTATTGGTGACGTCAACTCGCTCAGGTCGATAGTTGCACCTGATGTATTAATTTTCGAGTCAGGGAGTATGGAGTCCTCGCTGACTGAATACGAGGGGCATCATATGCCTGCTGACATGGCGTTCATGAAGACCATGCGCCGTGAAGTAATCTCGCAGCAGGTAATAGATTCGGGTGATTCAGCCACCGTTGTTACGCGCGCGCGCGTTCACGGGAAGTATAAAGATCAAGAATTTGATCTGAACAGTACGGAAACCCTATTGATGAAGAGAGTGAACGAGCAGTGGAAAATTATTCACATTCATTGGTCTTCAAGCTGATCCGTGCTACTGGCAATTTAGTTAATTTAACCGAATAAGTGGAGTAGTTAAGTTATGAAAAACTCTAAATCAAAGGCAATCATCATTGTGGTTATTAGCCTGTTGTTTCTTTCGATTGCATCAATTTCAGTACAGGCTGCCAAGCAAATGCCCCCTGACTTCGCATTTGAAAATGAACCGAGGGACGTTCTTGTCAATTATCCGCTTGGCGTCATCAACGAACAAGCAGCATTTGCGCATCATGGAGGGCCAATCCGTAAAGAGATACTACCCAATGGAAACCAGGGTTGGTTGTACAAGTCAGGCGAAGAGGTAGGCGTGCCAAGTATTTATATCCTGGAGATTTCGCGCGATGGCATCGTTACAGACGTTTTACACAAAGATTATCGCCATAAACTCGGTCACTCGGCACTATTGTATCAGTACCTTATTGATAAAGACCCAATGTCGAGAACATTAGGGCCAGGACCCGTCCAATAAAGTAGTACATTATGTAAAACAAACAACGAGGCCTGTAGCTTGATCGGTATTTAGTTGATATATGTCAATGTTGCCAAGGCATATATTAAATATACTTAATATAGTGAAATATATATAATACAATCTTGAAAAAGCATATTGCACAATTTGTTCTGATTTTATCCCTTCTTTGCAATCCAATGGCAGGGCTGGTTGCATCTGTGCCTGATATATTCGACACAGAAAATTTGCCCATGGGACAAATGCCGTGTCACACAGAATCACCGCCATCCCAGGTTGTTGATGCTGATGGTGACGAAGCCTGTCCAATGGATTGCTGTCAAGACGATGATTGCAGTATGGACCAAAGCTGCCAAAGCTGCCTAAACCTACACTTCGATAACGCATTGTCGCTGGAAACACTCACATTTTGTTTCCCCTGTTCGATGCGAAGTCATTTGGAATCAGTCACCAGTCGTTTCCCGGATCGTCCCTTATTACCGGAAATTCACCCCCCGGCATCATTCCGCCTTTCATAGCTCAGCGTGCGAATTATGATTGTTCGCAACAATCTGAGCTCCAAGTAAGCCTTCCCCAGCTTATGGGGTACAAAAATCAGATTTTTAACTAATACCACTGAAGGTATTAATCATGAGCATTGTTAACCGCTTTGCTCAGCGAAGAAGGCCTGGAAGATTCCAGAGAACCTAAAGAATCGGTCATTGATCTGCTTGATGAGCAGGTCGGAGATCACATTGAATTAATGTTGTTAACCAAAATCAATTTACCGGAAGAAAATGATGGTGAATTTGAGAAATAATGAAGGTGTATAAAATGAAAATTGTCAGATTGATATCAACTATCACACTTGCCATCGGCTTGTTCGTTTCAGGCGCAAATCTGTATGCGCATGGATCAGATTCGGGTGGTTTCATGGAAGGATTCATGGTGACCAGGCATTTTACCGGTGCCTGGGATCAGATTGACCAGGAAAGTCAGGGATTGTTGCTGGAGGTAATCGAGCAGGGAGACGACTCCAGGCGAGCAGTAGCGTATTGGTATACCTATGGCGAGGATAGGAAAACAGCCTGGTATCTCGGCATTGGAGACCTGCTTGAGGATCGTATCGAGTTCGTACTCCATGACTCCACAGATGTTGGATTCATGCAGGATGGCATACCTGGCGATGATTCGGTCCAGAGTATTGGCACCATGATCATTGTTTTTGACGATTGTGACAGTGGTTTCGTCACCTTTGATACCGA
>Ga0164315_10001319_pt1 | contig 18674 bp, 18 predicted proteins | sample GuaBasSedimGuay6_FD_113737 | JGI IMG/M metagenome (GOLD analysis project Ga0164315, IMG submission 113737) | Subseafloor sediment microbial communities from Guaymas Basin, Gulf of California, Mexico - Guay6, Core 4569-2, 0-3 cm | ecosystem: Environmental > Aquatic > Marine > Hydrothermal vents...
GAATTGCAGGTATCTTATATCCTGGTCAATATTTACGATATTTCCCCAGGTTGCAATATTTAATGGAACACCCAAACCCAGGAAGCTCAAAGCCGCTTCATACAGTATAAACATGGCCGTGCTTAATGTAATATTTACTACGATAGGACCAACAGCATTGGGAAGCATATGTTTATAGGCAATAGAAAAACTGTTAAGGCCGAAAGCCCTTAAGGCCTGAACGTATTCTTCCTCTCGAAGGGACAGCATCTGAGCCCGGGTCATCCGATAGATCCCCCCCCATCCTGTCAGGGTAAAAATAATAATCAGGTTTCTCAATCCCTGGCCCATTATTGTTACCAGTAACAGTACTAATATGATCTGGGGGAATGCCATAACTATTTCTGATAATCTGAGCATCAAGTTATCCAGGGTCCCCCCTTTGTATCCGGTGTAGGCTCCAATACCCACTCCTACAACAGCCGAGGCCAGGGCACTTCCCAGCCCTACAAGGATGGATACCCGGCCGCCATATACAATGCGGGCAAAAATATCCCGGCCCAATTGATCGGTACCGATGATATGTTCCATAGAGGGTTTTTGAAGCTTGTTTCTCAAATCCAGCTTCAGAGGGTCGTACCTGCAAATCAGGGGTGCAAATACAGCTGCCAGTAATATTACTGAAACAATAATTATGCCTGCTACAGCCAGCTTGTTATTCATCAATTTTCGAAATGCTCTGCTGCCCTTTTTCTTTTTTATCAATCCGGCATCTTCATGCATTAATATTCTATCAAATTTTCTTTCAAGTCTGGTTTTCTTTTTTTCAGTATCTTTCATCTATCACTCCTAATCCAGCTTAACTCTGGGATCCAACAGAGCCGTAAAAAGATCAATAAGAAAACTGACAAACAGTACAGCAAAAGTTGTAAAAAACGCGATCATCATAACAATGGGATAGTTTCGGGAACGTACAGCTCCAATAAATTCGCTGCCTATTCCCGGCCATTGGAACACCTGCTCAATGATAACCGTTCCCCCCAGTAAAATCGGTAAGCGAAAAGCAATAAGAACGATAACGGGAATTAAGGAGACTCTTAAACCATGAACAAAATTTACACGCCATTCCGGCAGGCCCTTGCTTCTTGCTGTTTTCATGAAGTCTCTATTCATGGCATCGAGCATACTGGCCCGGGAATAACGCATTATGCCTGCTACCAGAGTTGCTGAAAGTACAAGAGTGGGCATAATCAAATGGGGTAGGCGATCCATAAAGCCTTCATAGCCCGGCCGTAATCTACCGCCCACAGGAAGCCATTTTAAATGAAATGTAAATAGGAGTATGGCAAGAAGACCGAATATAAACCGTGGAACTGATACACCCAGCATTCCTGCAAGGGTTAAAGCATTATCCCCGATGGAGCCTCTTTTTAAAGCACTGATAGTCCCAAAAAAGATACCGAATATCGTTGAAATAATAATTGCCGCAGCTGAAAGCTCCAGTGTCGCCGGGAGTCTGTCGAAAACGATATCCTTTATTGGAACACCGCTTTGCAGGCTGTAACCGAAATCACCTTTGATGACTCCTCCAAGCCATATTGCATAACGGACTAGAAAAGGGTCATTCAAACCCAAGGCTTCTCTCACAGCCTCAAGATCAGCGGGGTCCATCGTGGCATATTGTTCAGGGCTGATCATATAAGAGACTGCATCTCCCGGAGTCAGCTCCAGTCCCAGGTATATAAGAAAACTTAAAAATAACAGCATGGGGACAAGAATCAGCAATCGTCTCAATGTATATGTCAGCATCAACAGACTCCTTGGGTATTGAAAAATAAAGTTGCGACGTAATGCCGCAACTTTATTTCTATTTTTAAATTATTTAATCTTATCTAGCTATTTCTTTGGGTACTGATAAAACCACAGAATGCGTGTATAAGGAACATCCACAGTCTCAAGGTTCATATTATCCAATGCCCGAAGAGAACTCACCTCAGATGGATTCTTTGAGAAACCATAGTCAAGAATGCCTGCTGTTGCATTTTTTACAACATTGGGATCGCTGTCAAAGGATGGATAGCACTGGATTTCATCAATTTTTGCAACGCCGTCATAGTAATCTTCATTAGGAACCAATACCAGATAGTCGTTCATTTCAACTTTGCCAATCTTGTAGGGGCCGGAACCGACAGGATTCTGGAAGAACGGAGATTGGAGCATTTTCAAAGGATCAGCGTTAGCCAGATATTTCTCCGGAAGAATGGCAAACTGGGTGAAAGTCAGTAAAATATTCGGATCAAGTGTTGCCATCTCAATTGTAATTGTGTTTCCACTGGTAGTAATACCGGAAATATGATCAGCAGTACCGGCAATGAATTCTTCAGCCCCTTTAATAGACTTGAAAGTATTTAGAAGTACTTTATGTCCTGTTGTTACAAGTATGGCTTTTTCAATACTGAACTGAATGTCATCTACGGTTACAGCTGCACCGTCATGCCATTTAACGCCGTCTTTCATTGTGAATTTCAGGGTCATACCGTCGGCACTTAAGTCATAATCCGCCATCTGGCCGTGAGTGGGAGTCAAAGCGCCGTCACATGCAATCAAACGGTCGAAGAGAACCTTGTTGGATATCCAGATACCGGGGTTTTCCCATGGATTCTGAAAGAACTCTATTGGCCCACCATTGGTTTGAAGAATCATCTTACCGTTATCTTCCGGAGTCATCGTCCAGTTCTGGATATTCCAGTCATAGACATACTGGGGATTTCCATACATCTCTCCATTCCTGTCAAGCTCGGAACTCTCATATACAAACATGGGCATGTAATAGAGTGAGTATGCGGCCAGGTTATCGACTTCATATTTCTCAATTTCGAACAGGGCTTTTTTCAGTTCAACAGGATCTGCGGTTGCATTGATAGCATCAACAAGGGCATCCATTTTAGCATCACTGGGATACTGAGCACTGGCTCCTGTTTTATAGACATTGTAGTATTCCTGAAGAGCAAGGGCTGCATGGCCGCCGTAGCCGAGATCGATATCAACTGCAGAAGGTCCGTTTACAGGATCAGCGGGAACAGTACTTAACTGTGCACCAACGTCGCCTTCCAGTTTACGGAACGCCATTTTAATACCGACATCAGAAAGATATGCCTGAATTGCTGTCATCAAGTCTACGGTCATCTGATCACCATAGTAATAACCGAGATCCAACTCATAGTTTGCATCCCAGTTTGCAGCTTTGAGAAGCTCTCTGGACTTATCGGGATTATATGCGTAACGGTTGAGCCCCGGAGCCTTCATCGGGCCATCAGGTACCCGGCTTGTTGCCGGAATTACCATTCCATCGAACATTGTTTCTGCAATTGTATCCATATCAATGGCATAGGCAATTGCCTGGCGAACCCTGAGATCGGACAAGGGATTACTGTTGGTTGGCCCAACGCCCTCTTCCATCACTGCAGCTTCCTCTGCAGGTGCTTCAGCCTCTGCTTCATTTTGCCCACCGGCAAAAACAGGGAATGATACCAGCAGGATCATTCCAACGATGATTAACATCATTTTCTTCATAAAGAAACTCCTCCTAAAATATTCAGCCGCTTAACAAACGGCATTTTTCCTAAATACATTATATGGTTATTACCAATAATTGTCTCATACCACCACTCAAAAAGCAAGGGTATTTCTTATAACTGATAATGCTCAATTGAGTACGGCATGCAAGTAGTGTATATTGCATGCAGGATGGAGTCAAGCAATTTTTTTGTGAAGATTCTATTCTGGAGTGCTGGCCTTTATCACAGACTATTTCATTCATGTATACAAGAAATGTAGGTGAACAATATAAAATAATCAAGCCCTGGAGATAAGGAATCTCAACTTAAATTATCTGAAAGGATTGCATGAAAGGTGAATAGAAAATGGTTAAAACTTTATTATATATTGATATATATGCAATATTGCTATCGGATGAAAGCCTCTGTTAGAGGCAGTTCTTTTCGATGAAGAAATAAACAACATACTATTGGAGATAGGTGCGGGGTGTTTATGAATACTAGAAAAGTGTATGTTATTTGCTGCGCAGGCTAATTTATCAGCTCTCTCCACCATAATAGGCTGCAGGGCTGTTGCTGCCGGTAATACCAAATGCTGAAGCAATTTCTTTACAATGATTGCTCAGACCAACTACGTCAGCACCCATACTGATGAAATTGTATCCCATATCAACCAAAGCACTGTAATTTGCAGGAGAACCGACAGTTCCTGCGAACTTACCAGATTTTGCTGCAGCTTCAGCTACCATTTTTCGTGCTTTATTTACATCCTTGTGGTTCGTTTGTCCCGGAACTCCGAGAGCACAGCTGTAATCACCGGGACCGAAAAAAAGCATCTCATATCCCGGTACCGCGGCAATTGCATCAATCTCATTTACTGCCTGGGGATCCTCAATCTGCAAAATTGAGAAGCGCTCAGAATTTGCTGTTTCCAGGTATTCAAGAAACGGAATGTTCGTAAAAGCTCCATCTGCATTTCCACCATCCACTGCACGGTTGCCGACAGGTTTGAACTTGGTTAAGGATACTACTCTCTCTGCATCCCGGGCATTCATGACATGAGGTACCATGATACCTGTCGCATCCATTTCAAGGGGCCTTATGTAGTCGCTGTAGCTGCCCCGGGCAACCCGGCACACCAGATCCACATCATATGCTTTTGTAGCCAGCACTTGTTTTTCTATCGTGGACCAGTCATTTGGAATATGCTCCATCCCTGTCCATAAAACATCAAATCCATGCATGGCAGCTATTTCAAAAGCTCTTGTATCAGTAAAATTCAGCTTGAAGCAATTGACTATCTCGCCGGCCCGTAACTTCCGCAGTACTCTGCTCTTTCTCATTGAGAAAATCATATTATCTCCTAATCCGTGTTACGGAACAGTTTTTCTTTTGCTCTTCCGATATGGAACCGCATATATTTTTCAGCACCTTCAGAGTCCCCGTTTATCAGTGAATCCAGAATATCTCTATGTTCCTTTAAGGTCTCCCTGATATTCTGAACACTATTGACTAAAATGAACGGCATCAGCCGGAGATTGAGGTTGGAAATAACATCATAGAGTATTGATGAACCGCTGAATCTGGCAATGGAATCGTGCAGTTCCAGATCGAAATGGGCATAGGTGTCATTAGCCTGTTTCTTAACAGCAATGTCCATCTGCTGGTAAATGGCTTCCAGTGAGTTCAGGTCTCTCCTTGCCATATTCAATGCGGCGTAACGTGCACTTAAACCTGCTGTCACTTCTCGGATGTCATAGATTTCGAGACGTTCTTCCTTCGTGTAAGTTCTCAGGAACACACCCCTCCGGGGAATATCTTCGAGAATCCCTTCCTGAACCAGTGCCGTAAATGCTTTTTTTACAGTTGTTCTGCTGACACCGAGAGTTTTTGCAATCTGTTCTTCTGTAATCTTTTCACCGGGAGAGAATATCCGGTTCATAATCATTTTGCTGAGTTCAATATAAGTTTGTTCACTGAGAGTCTTATTATTGATCACAATTTCATCATCCCCCGCCATGCAACATGCAAACAATGTATATTGCATGCTATTACTTGTCAATCATGGTAATTAACAAACGTAATATAAGCATAATCTGTTTGACTTGTATACAAAAATATACTAAAAATGTCTACATTATGTCGGGCTCTGCTCCCCGACTCGATAATTCCGGAGGGTTCAATGAAGGGTCATATTCAGGCCGATAAGGCATATGATTATATTCGTAATCAGCTGCTTTCAGGAAATCTGGAACCTGGACTTCGTCTTGGTGAACAGCATCTGAGTGAAGCTGTCGATGTGAATCGTGGAGATGTCCGGCAGGCCTTTTCAAGACTACTGGCTGAAGGGCTGGTTGTCAGAGGTGAAAAGGGAGGGGTTTTTGTAAGGGAATACTCCGAAGAGAATTTGAAGGAGACTTACGAAGTCAGGCAGATTCTTGAAACAGCCGCAGCTGAACTTGCTATTCGTCATGCTGAAGAAGAAGATCTGCAGGAACTTGAAGAAACAGCTGAGCATATGCTTCTTATGGCCGAAAACGGGTACAGTCTCGGAGTCGGTGAAGCTGACCTGCGGTTTCACAATCTTCTGGTTAAAGCGGGTCATAACAAAAAGCTTTACAACATCTATGTCCGGGCCAATATTCCCTTATCAAGTAGCCGTCATATACGAAAGGAACAGGTGAAGAGACAGAAAGGGCTGATTGAGTCCTCAAGAGACCATATCAGTATCGTGGAATATCTCAGACATAAAGAGATTAAGCCCATAATAGAATTGCTTACAGGGGACAGACAGGATGACTGAAATGAGTCCCAATCTCCGTAAGATTTATTTATTTCATTTGTTCAATACCATCGCCATCTCTGTTGTTGCCAACTTCCTGTTTCTGGACCGTATTTTTTTACGTATGGGTTTGAATATGCAGCAGTTCGGTTTTATCAAGGGGTTTGCATATCTCCTCCCTATGGGGCTTAATCTGCTTGTTTCACCTTTCGTTGGGAAGCTGAACAGAGACAGGGAGATTGTGGGAATCGGATACCTTATCAGGGTATTTCTTCCGTTATCTTTTTTTCTGATACCGGGAAGGATAAACGACAAGTCGGCCATGGCAGTGGCTGTAATGATTATTCTGATTACTGTTCATGTATTTCCGATTATTGCCAATAACAGTATTCAGATGCTCGTTCGATACCATGTAAAGCAGGAGGTTCTGGGTACTCACCTTTCACTGATTACAGTTGTCTGGACCCTTCCCGGATTTCTCCTGGCTATTCCGTTAAGTAAGATTCTGGATATGCATACGGCAGGAACCGATCAGGAATTTTACAGAACGATGTTTCTGATAATGTTTTTTACAGCTCTTTTTGAAATCTTTGCCACCATAATCATAATGCGTCTTCCCCGGCATAATCCGGAGAATCATAAGAATCTCCGTTTCAGAGATATTTTCCAACCCTTTAAAAACGAGGGCTTTCGAAATCTGCTCCGGGTAATTGTTGTTTCCGGTATAATCAGTTCGATGATCGGAGCTTTCATCAATCCCTATCTCCTGAATGTCCAGAATATGTCTATGACCCTCATCTCGGTAATCAGTGCAGGGGTGTCCCTTTTGTCAATTCTGGCTCTGCCTTTCTGGGGGAAACTTGCCGATCATGTGGGGGGTAAAAATATTTATGGAATAGCGGCAGCCGGGCTGACAATAGGGATTCTGGCACTTCTCGGTAAGGGCTCCGGATTTGTTCTGGTTTATGCTTTTCTTTCATGGCAGGGGTCCCAGGGCCTTTTCGGTTCAGCCATTTATTCCACACAGCAGTTCATGATTTTCACCCAGAGTGATGAAAGCAAACGTTCTGTTTTTTTTGCAGCTTCAACTTTCATTTTCGGTCTGGGCTGGTTTCTGGGATCTTTTTTCGGTGGATTCCTGCTGGAGTGGTTGAGGAATATCCGGTTTTTTTCAAATCCCATGACATCGTATAGAATTTATTTTTTTATCTGCAGTGCTGTGAGTATCAGTCTAGTATGGCTGACAAGATCTCTGGAGGATGACAGTGAAAAAAAATCTGCAAAGAGGATGGGTATCGCCATGTACAGAACGGCCCGGACTCTCTTCGGACGTATCCGGTAGTATGAACAATAATGATATCAGAGTAGCTGGGAAATACAGTACATATCGATTCCCTGCAGGAATCCTTGCTACTTGCCCCATCCCCTGGGATGAGAGTTTCAATTTTGAAGAAGAGGTATTCCGGAGAGCCGTCAAATCTCTTCTGGTTCATACTCCGTTGATATATATATTTGGAACTGCGGGTGAGGGTTACGCTGTAAACCGGGAAGAATATATACGGATAATTTCAGTTTTTACCGATGAAGTAAAGAAAAAACAGGCCGAGCCCATGATCGGAATAATAAATCTTTCCATGTCTGAAATCTTCAGGCGAGTAGAAATTGCTATGGATATCGGTGTCAGGTATTTTCAGATATCGTTACCATCATGGGCTGTTTTAAGCCGAAAAGAAACGGAGCTGTTTTTCAAGGATATCCTTTCGGCTTTTCCTGAGGCTGATTTTCTTCATTACAATCTGCAAAGATCGGGAAGAATCCTGATGCCTGAAGAATATATGGAATTATCTGAGAAGTATTCCAATTTTATCGGCGCAAAGATTACAAGCGATTCGACCCGGTATATTGAAGAATTACTGGAGCTTGATTTACCGCTGCGTTTTTTCTTTACAAGTCCGGGGTATGCGTATGCCTCCATGCTGGGTGAGTGCGGATTCCTGATTTCTACAGCCAGCTGTAACTGGGATGCAGCAAAACAATATTATGCGGCCGGTTGTAATGGTGATGTAAAAACTCTTATGCAATTACAAATGGAAATCGGCAATATTACCCGGGAGCTGATAAGCTGTGTCGGGGATTCAGGGCACATCGACGGAGCTTTTGATAAAATATTTCTGAAAACCCATATCAGGGATTTCCCCCTCAGGCTTCAGCCCCCCTATTCTTATCCTCCGGACTCTGCATTTGAACAATTTCTGGATATTCTCAAGCAAAAATATCCAGGATGGTACGAACATTTATAGCTTGTAAACCTGAAAATTTCGCCGGAGAAAGTCCTGTTGTCGGATATCTCTGAATAGAATAATTCTCTATAAATCATATATAAAGGTGATTAACTTGATCCGGGAAACGAATCTGACCGAGCAGACAGTCAATAATATTTTAGAGATGGTTGAGAAAAGTTCACTAAAGGAAGGTGATTTTTTTGCAACCGAAAGTGAACTTGAAGAGAAATTCAAGATATCCCGGCCTGTTCTCAGAGAGGCTCTGAGCAAAATACGTGCTTTGGGATTTCTGGAAAGCAGAAAGCGCAAGGGGCATGATACCATTCATTGTTTCCAAACCTGATCCGATTAATCTGTTTGAACAGGCTTTTCAGTATGGCGTCATGAACAGAATTGATATCCGTGAGCTTTCTGAACTTGTGGATGAGTTTGCTGCCAGTACATTGCCGGTTAATTCAGTCAGGGATCAGGACCTGATAGAACTTGTTTTTCACAGGACATTGCTGGAAGCAAGCCATAACACAATGCTGATTCGAATGCATCAGGTGTTATCGGAATTTTTTTCACGGGCCGGTAAAGAGTTTCCTGAATGGGAAACCCGTCAGCAGACCTGCAGAGGTCTATGGGAACATCGATCCATAACTGAAGCTCTGAAACTGAAGAATGCTGAACGGGCAAGGATGATACTTTCGGGTCATCTCGAAGAATTGATAGCTGAATGAGACAGAAGGAGAAATATCAAATGAACGAAAAGAAACAATCGGTTAAAACTGCAGACGCATCGGGACGTGGAACGGATATCGCATTCAAGGTATCAACTCCGGGCAGACTGCATCCGTATTCTGAAGCTTCGATTAATGCTGCCAACCATATCATGCGGGACATCGAAGGTCAGACTCAGGGTGAGTATCTGGTAAAGTTTGAAAAGGCCTTCAAGGAGTATTCCGGAGCAAAACATGCTTACGCTGTTGATAACTGCACCAACGCCCTTCATCTGGCGGCCGCCTTATGCCGTCTGGAAGCCGGAGATGAAGTAATAATTCCTGCCTATACATTCTGTGCAACAGCTATCCCTTTCGGAAAGGTTGGTGCGAAAATTATCTGGTCGGATATTGATAAGGATACCTGGGTAGTTGATCCGAAGGATATTGAACGAAAAATCACCCCGAGAACCAGGGCTATCGTAGTTGTTCATCTTCTGGGGATGCCGGTTGATATGCCGGCAGTTCTTAAAATTGCGGAGAAGTACAATCTTCGTGTGGTGGAAGACTGTGCTCAGGCCCCGGGAAGTACGATCAACGGCAGACATGTGGGTACCTTTGGAGATTTCGGTTGTTTCAGTTGGCATGGTGCCAAGAACTTCACCACCCTGGGTGAAGGCGGATTCATTACAGTCCGCAACGATGATGATGCCAAACTGGTTCCCGGACTCAGGCATAATGGAACCCGTGGATTTGAAGGAGAACGAGAGCGGTACTGGGTACCCGCGATGAGCAGCGTTGATATTGACATTGACGGGATCTGGCCGAATAACTTCTGTATCGGTGAAGCCCAGTGTGCTGTCGGTATTGAAGAGTTAAAATATCTTGATGAGGTAAATGATACCCTGATAGCCCAGGCGGAAAAAATTCACAGTATTATGGCGGATACCCCTGAAATCACCTTTGCAAAAGTACCCGACGGGTACAGGCATATCAACCATCAGTTCATTATGCACTTTGAAGGTACCGGCAACGGTAAAACCCGGGATGATCTGCTGGATATCATGGTTAATGAATATAAAACCAAATGTATAGTTCAGTATTACCCTCTCTATCGTTATCCCCTGTTCCAGAAGCTTGGTTTCGGAAATCAGGACTGCCCCGTTCTTGAAGAATGGTGGGATAATTCATTCAGTTTCCCATGGTGGGCAGGAATGGATGATGAACCTATCGATTATCTCACCTCATCACTTAAATCTGCCGTTGCTGAATTGAAAAAAGAGTAAAACGATGGATGAATTATCAAGTAGAGAACATTACCTGATAGGGTACCGATCCTGCTGGATGCCGTTTCCCGCAATGAACTGGGAGAAACTTGCAGAACTGAAGGATGCAGGCTGGGCGATCGGTGCTCATAGGGCGAGTCATGTTCAGCTTGCGACGCTTTTTGAAACAGAAGGCGGTCTGGAAAAAGTTGATATGGAATTGAAAACAGGATTTCAAGGCATTAGTGCAAATCAGTGATTAACAATAAAATATAGATAGGAGCAGTTTATGAAACAGAATCAAATACCCGGAACCGATTTAGAGGTTTCTGAGATCTGTCTCGGGACCATGACCTTCGGTACACCGGTCAGCGAGTCTGAGGCTATAATTCTCACGCAGCATGCTCTTGACCGGGGAATTAATTTTATTGATACGGCCAATATGTATGAGGGCTATGACCGGTATTCCGGATCAGCAGGGGGTGTGGCCGAAACCATCCTTGGGAAGGCACTTAAAGCCAGGCGTGAAAGTCTTGTTCTGGCCACAAAAGTCGGAATGAAAGTCGGGGAGGGTGCTGAAGATGAGGGGACAAGTCCTGAGGCGATTCGCAAACAACTGGATCTCAGCCTCTCCCGGCTGGCAACAGACTATATCGATATTTACTACCTGCACCGTCCGGATACAGCTGTACCCCTGGCTGATATTCTGGGTGAACTCAAGAATCAGATTGAAAAAGGTAAAATCAGGTATTATGGGATCAGTAATTATTCTGCAGAACAGATGGCTGAGTTGCTGAGGATAGCCGACAGGAATCATCTTCCCCGTCCGGTGATACACCAGCCTCCCTACAGCCTGCTCAAGAGGGATAGAGAAAGATCTGCTTCCCCTTTGTGAGAAAGAAGGGATTGCAGTTGCCCCTTATCAGGTGCTGCAAGGTGGATTGCTGACCGGAAAGTACCATCAAGGTGAAGATGTTCCCGAGGGTTCCCGAAAAGCGGAGAAAGCTGAATGGCTTCCCGGGTTCGATGATGATCTGTTCAGTAAGCTTCAGATTATAGAAACACAGGCCGGAATTAAGGGCAGGACGATGATGCAGCATGCCCTTCTGGAAGTGCTGGAGAAATCGCCGGTTGTTTCGATCGTCACCGGTGTCAAACGTATCGATCAAGTGGAATCGCTGATTGCTGCGGTGGAGCGGTAGTCTGTGACATTCCGGGACTGTTTCGGTAAAAGGAGGCTTTCATGCCCGTAATAACTGCCTGTTCCACACTGGCTTTCTCACTTTCCAATCTGGAAACCGCGCTCAAACATATTTCCGGATACGGATTCGCCAAAGTGGAAATCTCGGACCAGGTTACGCATAGTAAACACTTTCAGGAAGGGTCTGTTGATCCCCACGAGGTAAAAAAACTGCTGGAGAAATATTCGCTGAAGCCGGTATGTGCGAATGTTGCAATCTGCATTGTTCATGATGAAATTGTCCATACGCTTGTCCGCCCTGCAGGAAGTTTATCGTCGGCAGAAACGGATGAGATTCAGAAGGCAAAACAGTATCTTTCTTTTCATAAATTTCACATTCCCGAAGATGTCCAGGATTTCCATCGGCGTGTTGTAACCCTTATTGACAACGCCGCAATCGCAGGAATCCCCCAGGTGTGTGTTCATACCGGTCGGAGGCTGGATGTTGAAAACCTTGACGCTGAGATTATCGGTGCTGCAAAAGCCATAGACCGGGCTGCCGAATATGCACGGTCGAAAAATATCCGCGTACTTGTCGAGATGCCGCATGTCTGGAATCTCTACTCGGATATGGAGAAAACCATGCGTATCTTCTCGTTGTTAACTTCGGATAATGCAGGAGTACTCATTGATTCCACTCATTGGCATACCTCAGGCTACAATCTTGAGAAATATGTCTCTGTTCTCGGGGATAGACTCTGGCATATTCATCTGAGAGATGCCGCTGGTAAGGATGGGGGTCGTCAGAGCTATGAGTTGGAAAAGACTCCCGGAAGAGGAGAAGTGGACTTCGCCTTTCTCGGTGAAATCCTCGATAAATATGGATATCACGGCGAAGTGACACTGGAGACTGAATACAAGAACTACCGTGATCCGGGCGAGGTAGACTCTGAAAATCTATTTGCCCTTGAATATCTGAAAACTGCAGGTTGGGAAGTCTCTCTGGGATGACTGCAGAGCTTGCCGTTTCGATCGCCGTTCTTTCCGTTGCGGCTCTTATTCACGGTATTACCGGAGTCGGATTCGGTTTGACTGCGATGAGCCTGTTTTCGGTGACTCTCAGTACTTTTTCTGAGAGTGCCGCGATAGTCGGTGTCTCCGCTCTGATAGTCTATGTACTGCTGTTTCTTGTAAGCTCACGAAAAGCTGCAATACGCTGGTCTGCGGTATTTACTGTAAGTGCAGGCGGTGTTGCGGGAGTGGCTGCGGGTTACGGTTTTCTTATGATTATTCATAATCCGGCAGTGATGAAAATAGTAATCGGGACAGCGATTGCGGGGTTATCAGTCCTTTCTCTTTTACAGCATAGAATTAAAATATCATTCAGGAGAACGTGGTGGCAGGCCGCGGCGGCGGGTTTTTTCGGAGGGTTTGTTTTTGCGGTATTTATTGCCGGTGGTGTTCTCGTCGCGCTCTACCTCTATACAGAAACGGACGATACAAAAGAGGTGAAACCTACCCTGCAGGTGATTCTCATCGTACTCGGGTTATTGCGTGTAATTGTTTTTGGAACCGGTGAATTCGGCTTTACACATGATGTTTCTGAAACCTTGATTCTATCATTGCTCCCGTTAACCGGGGCGTTGTTTACAGGACATTATCTTTCAGCAAAGGTTCCGCAGGCAGCATTTCGGCAGGTACTGTTTCTTTTTCTCGCGGTCATGGGAACTGCCGTCGCGGTTCTAGGCGGAACCGGTCTGATATAGGGGATCAATACTGGTAATTCCGAATTGTTTCATACATGGTGATGATATTCTCAATTGAAGTATCCGGCTGTATGGCATGAGCAGCACAAGGGATGTATCCGCCGTTTCGGCCGAGAGTATCGATGAGTCGGACAATCTCCAACTCGAGCTCTGATGGAGGAAGAACCGGAAGCATGGTCTGTTCATCAACCCCTCCGTGGAATGTCAGTCTGTCTCCGAACTCTGCTTTCAGATTCTCCGGTTCCATCCCATCGGCACTGATCTGAATCGGATCCAGGATGTCCAGTCCCATCTCGATGAAATCATCGATAACCGGGGTGAGGGAACCGCAGGAATGATAGAAGGTGTAGTATCCCATATCCTTGAAAGAGCGTATGAGTTCTTTTGTATTCGGTTTGATGGACTTTCGCCAGACTTCCGGAGAAATCATCATTCCTCTCTGGGTTCCGATATCTCCTCCTGAACCTATCATATCGATCAATCCGTCACTCTGTTCCAGGGCTTTTAACGCCCGGGCCTTGTAGAATTCCCGGGCTTTTCTGCTGATGGCTTCAGCAATTTCCGGCTGGATCAAAAGGTCTGTGAGAAAGTTTTCCATTCCCCTCATGTACCAGGGCGTCTCAAAAGCTCCCCCGGCAAAAAACCCGATAAAATGCCTTTCTTTATCGTTGATTCGCTTGATTTCTTCTTTGAGGTGGGAGAAGTCGAACCAATCGGCACTGGGCCAGTTGTAATCTTCAACTTCTTTAACACTCTTAATATCGGCCAGAGGGCTGACTGCTATTTCATTGTAAGTAGCGAATTCATTCTTTACCGGCTTCCAGACAATGCCCAGAAAATCTTTTCCTTCGACAGCAACTCCGGCTGCACCGGAGAATTCATGGGGACCGATGTACTTCGGATATACCCAGCGCATATCAATTTCCAGGAGATTCTGAACTTCAAACGCTGATTCGACGTTGAAATGTTTCAGCAGTTGTTCAAGTACTTCCGGTGTTGCAACAAAGTCGGTTGGCGGTCTATCGACGGTCTCGTGCTTGATTGTTTTTACTACTCTTGTATAGGCGTCCATCAGTTATACTCCCTTGACTGTGATTTTTACTACGGAGACAGAAGTGGCTTTTCCGTCTTGATGCCAGAAAGATGCCAGGCAGGTATTTTTACCGGTTTTAAGCAGTGAGGAATAACCGAACTGGAATTGATCGAATTCGGTGAACGGATTGGTACCATCCGGTCGGCTGTCCGCTCCGAACAGGGTAACTTCGGTGGTTTTATCCCAGTTCAAACCCCTGTCGTAGCTCAGCAGGGCTTTGATTCCCGGTTTTTCTGAAAACCTGTCCTGATGGATGGCCAGCATCAGATTATCCCGGATGTAAAGAGGGGACATAATCTGAGTGGTGATGTTGATTGGAGACGGTTTACTCCAGGTTTCAGCATTATCTTTTGTAGATATGAGATGTATGGGTAGATCTTTCATTTTGACCAGGTCCAGGGTCCAGAGAAATATGACCAGATCATTATCGATAAACACCGGCCGGGCATCTCCGTAAAGGATGCCCTCTAAAGCCGCCATAATTTTACCTTCGTCAAAGGTTCTGCCCCCATCGTAAGATTTTATGAACCGGCTGCAGTTCCCTTCTTTGTAACCGCCTTCCCAGTGGTCGTGCATCTCGCATGGGAATCCGCAGCTTCCATCAGGGAGTTTGATAATTTTACTGGGGACGATAATATCCCGGCTCTGAAAATCTATGTCCCGGGGTTTTTCCCAGGATGTTCCGTTATCAAAGGATTTGGTTATTTTTATCCGGGCGTTCTGCATACCGTCGGTTTCAGGGTTGAACATAGGCTTGTTGCTATCAGTGTCGATAAGAGAATAAACGGCTATGAGCTCATCCGGGGCGAGCTGGGTAACGTGTGCCATGATATATCCCTTTTCAGGATAGTCTGATTCATCATGGTATGTCGGGGAGGTTCCTTTTCCCCATGTTTTACCTTCATCAGCAGACCGAAACAGCAGGATTCGCCCCTTGGGATCGTTCATACCACCCTCAAGTTCCTTACAGCAGAGCAGGATTTCACCGTTTGAGAGATTTTCCATGGATGGGAAATGGTAGAAATTGGATGAATTCCCCTCTCTTCCAGTGACATTGAATGGTCCCTCAAGTTTTATTTCAGGCACAACTGATCCTCGGCATAATTGGATATAACATTATTATCACTTGTGATAGTCTGAGTGCAACCTAAAAGGAAGAAAAACAGGAGATTCAGCCGAATGAATAAAATCGACATAATGGATTCAGGGCATATCAGCAGAGATGATGCCGCATTTCCAACTCTTGTGAAAATTGATAATGATGAATTGATCTGCGGGTATACCGCAAAAGGAAAGGGGCCGGATGCCCTGGGTGGAACGGATTGGTCCAGATCTGTAGACGGTGGAGCAACATGGATTCATGAAGGAACGCTTCTGCCCAGAACCGGGAACCCTGTATCTGTAAACAGCCTGCGTCTCAGTCAGGTTTCTGGTGGAACCATTCTTGCCTACGGCGGCAGGGATTATCTTGAAGGTGATGGGGAATCAAGGTCATTTGGAAAGGATTTAAAAAATGAACCGGTTTTCTGCAGTTCTGTTGACCTTGGGAAAACCTGGTCCGAGGCTTCTGTTATACCGGCAGATCTTTCTTTGAAATTTGAGATATCCAACCCCATAGTTGATGCTGGAAATGGTACCTGGCTGGCTCCCGCCGCCACTCTTCCTGACAGTCAGAGACTGGGAGAGAGGGTTGTCGTTTTCAGGTCTGCCGACAGGGGTAGAACCTGGCCGGATTACAGTACGGTGTTTTACGATAACGAAAAGAAAAAGGGCTTTTTTGAACAGAAAATCATCAGCCTTGGAAGCGGACGTCTTCTGGCCGTGGCCTGGACGGTAACCCTGGAAGATTATGGGGATCTGGAGAACCATTTTTCCCTTTCTGATGATTACGGCAGAACCTGGAGTGCTGCAATACCGACAGGGATAAAGGGGCAGACTCTCAGCCCTTTGTATCTCGGGGGAGAGAGGCTGCTGCTCTTGAGTAACCGAAGATATGGAAATCAGGGTGTCGTATGTTACTTCGCCCATTTTAACCGTGATGAATGGCGGATTGATGGTGAGTCCCTGCTCTGGGATGCCCATGGCAACCGGGATACGGAGAGTGAAGATAAGAGCGGTATTGAAGCTTTTGATGACTTTGCCTTCGGGCTGCCTTCGGCTATTCAGCTGGGTGATAATCTTTATTATTCGGTACACTGGTGTAAAGAAGATGGTATCTTCGGTATCCGTTGGACAAAGTTTCGGGAAGTGTAGGAGGCTGCTGTTATGGGAGCTTGGAAAAGTGTTCTGGAATTAAATAGTAACCGCGAAATAACCCTCGGCAGCGAGAAGAATCTCTGCGATGCAATTGGAAGGGGTGCAGATCTGAGGATATACACTGAATTTCGTCATAATGAGCATATCGACCCGACATCAGATAACAATGATTTGATATCCGAGGTTTCTGAGTTTCCTGAAACCTGTCTTCTTGATAAGAAATGGAGTGCCGGGTTCATGACTTTAAGACAGCCGGTGAGTCTGCCTGACGGCTTCGGGTCACGGCCTTCCATGTCGCTTTTCCTCTATAATCAGGATGGACGGCAGGCCATTGCCAGACCTTTTCTCGATGGCCTTCAGTCAAGCGGTCTCCCGGGATCCTCTCCGGTGGAGGCGTATGAAGACATGCCAAAATACCATGAGTTCTCTTCATGGGATAAGGATACGAATGCTCCAAGCAGTAATTTCATTTATGATTTCGGGAAGTTCAGGTTTTTTGTCCGGGATGACTGGAGGGCGGTTTACTCCCATGATAAAAATGGGCAGCCCCTTGAGGGTTCTCTGGCGGAATTGATAGAGGCGTTCCATGACGGTTGTGAAATAAAGGCTGGAATTACAGGTCTTTTTACTGATCTGGCTGAAAAGGATTCGGATATACCGAACTCCCTCATTCCGAATCATGAAGTATTCATACAAACCGGTTGGGGTTATTACTATCATGATGCTAAGCTGTTTATCGCAGAAACCCACCCTCTGGTAAAGGTTAAACCGGCAATTCCTCTTTTATATGAAAGTGGAGGGTGGAATTTCGGCTGGGTTGTGCTGAGAACAGACGGAGCCTGCGTGGAAAGAATCAGCAATCCATATACGATGCAGTTTACTGATACCAAGAAAAAATATGGTATCAGATGGTTTGTAAAATAGAAAATATTTAAGAGGTGATTTGTTATATGAATAAGTATTCTTTGAAAATGGTAGAAGATTTTTCGACGGCTTTGCTGATTGGAAAAGGGGTTCCTGAGGACAATGCCCGATATATGGCCGGGATGGCGGTTAGAACAGAAGCCATGGGAATTACCACCCACGGTCTGTCTGTTCTCGGGTATCTTGATAGTCAGATTCCGGAAATATTTGACCCGGAAACGGAGCCTGAAGTAATTCGGGAAACGGCTTCAATGGTCCTGATTGACGGAAATAAAGGTTTCAGTCAGCTGGCGATGAAAATGGCCGTAGAGAAAACCCTGGAAAAGGCCGCTGAAACAGGTATCGCTATGGCGGCGATCAGAAACGCTTCCTGGCTGGGTGCACTCGGTCCATACCTTGAACCCATTGCCCGATCTGGTTTTATGGCTCAGCTCTGGGGACAGAGTTCTCAATGCGCTGACTGTGCTCCCATCGGCGGTATTCAGGGGAAATTTTCAACCAATCCGGTTGCTATGGCATTCCCGGCTCCGGGTAACCCTGTTATTGCCGATATTTCCACGGCCTCTGTCTCCATGGGTGCGGTAAATCGTATGGCCCTAAACAACGAAAAAGCCGGGGCCGAAATTTTCATGGATAGTGAAGGCAATCCCAGTGACGATCCGAAAGCCATGCTGGATGGCGGTTCCATTTTCTTTCTGGGGGGTCCTGAATACGCCCATAAAGGTTATGGACTTTCTCTCTGGGCTGAAGCCTTGACGGCAATGTCCGGAGGATCCTGTAACAATCCCGATATGGATCAGACACAGAATCTGAATCTGACGGTTATCGATGCAGAAGTCTTCGGGGGCAGGGATTATTTCCAGAAGGAAATTTCCCGATTTATTTCCCA
>Ga0164315_10001321_pt1 | contig 18658 bp, 9 predicted proteins | sample GuaBasSedimGuay6_FD_113737 | JGI IMG/M metagenome (GOLD analysis project Ga0164315, IMG submission 113737) | Subseafloor sediment microbial communities from Guaymas Basin, Gulf of California, Mexico - Guay6, Core 4569-2, 0-3 cm | ecosystem: Environmental > Aquatic > Marine > Hydrothermal vents >...
CTTCAGTTCTCCACTGATCAAAGTTAATTGTAACATTTCCCATAAGATTATAACTAAATGTTCCAAGAATTCTAGCTAATGATATTTTAGATTTAGCTATCATCCATTTTATAACAATTGGATCTTCATAAAATTCTTCTTCTGGAATCTTATCTAATGTTGTAACAAACAATGATTCTTGTGGATCACGACCAATGATGCCTAATCTATGAGTGTTCATGTTAAATGTTGTTTGAATATCTCTAAGGTTAAACGCCCTCGATAAATCCCAGAATGACCACTGAATAGTACGATATGTGATCTGGTCTGAAGATAGAGGTGTTAAATAAAGGTCCGCTGCCATTAATCTATCAAATTGTAAATCTGGATCATGAATACCGAAAACTCTTTGTCCTGAAGTTAATTCATACACAACTTTAATACCAACAACACAATCGGGCATTTGAAAAGTTCTAGTATTTCTAAATTCTTGAGTTTGATACCATTTTTTATCTAATATGTACCATTTTGTGTACCAAGAATCTCTATATTCACGATAAAGCCATCTTGATTCAAGATCAATTATACGTTCAATTTCATTATCAGGTGGCGAGAAGGGGAGTGAACACATTGCTGTAATTTCACCTTTTACTTCATCTATTAATTCTTGTTTAGTCATTATATTTTTTTATTTTAACCACTCGTCAGACATCTCATTAAAATCTTGTAGAGTGATGTCAAGTTCTTTTGATATTTTTTTAATTCTAGCATTATTCATCCACACAGCAATTAGCAAAAATATCACTAAAACTGCAAGTAGGGCCCCATAGCTATAAGTGACTGCAGCTATCAATTCTCTAGGCCACTTCATTATAGTTCCAACCATCCCTATTAAAAAGCTCACCATCAAAAACCCGACTATAGCTTTCCCAGGTTTCATATTTTCTTTCTCTGTTGATTTAGAAAAATATTTATACGCAAATTTAGTCCATTTGTTTGGAGCATATTTGTTATATGTTTCTATAAAAGTTTCTTTGTTCATTCTGATTCAGTAAATTTCCAATTAAGGCCAGGCATCATTGACTGATAATCTTCCCCAGCTTCTAACATATCTTCATCGTCAAATAACCATTCTATAAATACTGGCTTATGACTTTTTTCTAGTACTCTAAGTAATTTCAACATTGCCTTAGCTGATGATGTAGCAAAAAATTCTAAGTTCATTGTTACAAACAATTCTTTTGAATCTTGCAGAAAGTCTTCCATTTTTTCAATTAGAGGTTGCCAAAAGTCCATTTTAGCTTCAGTTCCAGTAGATCTTCCCCAGATCTTCAGTGTTCCCTTATCTTCATTAAATTCAAGACTTGGTAATTCATGATTTCCTTCAAATTTCATTAGATATATCTTTTTTTAATATATTCGTTTCCGAATGTATGTTGTTCAGGGTGGGGTCCTAATAAATTTTTAACCCACTTGTAATCTCTTATTTCTTCAACCTCTACCCCCTTATCAATAGGTGGTTGCCATTCTTCTCTATCTATAATAACTGTACTTTCATCCAATTTTGCAAGTTTTCCAATACCTGCGAATTTAACTATGCTATCTTCTATTCTACAGTTTAATACCTCATAATTATTTTCTACTAAGCAATTTTTGATATTATTCTGTGTTTCAATACTAACTTTATTCAAATAAGAATCAGTTATATCAGTTCCTTTCACTACCCTGGAATTTATTAATCTAGCATTGTTAACTTCACAAACAATTAAGTTGCAATGTTCTACTATTCCAGAAATATTACACTTAACTAAATCAAAACCTTTAATACTTGAGCATTTTATATCAGCTCCTCTTAATTGATAAACACCTATGTCTAAATCGTAATTAAATTCACCCTTTCTAAGGTGGTTGTTTACTACCATCTCAAATAAAGTGTTTCTAATTTTAGGCCAAAATGTTTTAAGCATTTGAGAATCTCTTCTCATGTTTATGCCGACCTTGACTTCAGGAAATAATTCCCAAAATTTCTCAGGTTCGTAATAAGCCTCTTGAACTTTATAAAATTGGTTAGTCATAAACTTCAGTTCACTTAGTTCTGATTTAGTATAATCTGTTTCGTTAAGACTTTGATAAGTCTTAATTACATAATACTCTATAAGCTCTAAAATTTCCTTTTGTTTTTCAGGGTAATCAACTCCCCCGATATAATTAAATTCTAAAATTCCATCGGGATATTTTTCAAAATCTACTCCGTAATATGAACCCTTTGGTGTTCCGATCACATAATTCACATTCTTAACAAGATCTTGAAGATAGACTGTTTCTGTAACAGGCATCAAAGTTTTTATTGACATTGCATAAGGAGAATCTCTTTGGTCTGGAAATCTCTCATAAATGTATTCTTCATCAAGTTTAAGAATTAGCTTATCAGTACTCATCGTAGGTATTTCTCTGAGTGTCTGTAGATGCTTTGTATCAAAGGCCATATTAACCCTCATCAACGTATCAAAAGTTGTATCTGAGGTCTCTGAGATCCATTGAAGAACCTCTTTTAATACCGGAATTGCTGAACTAAATTTTTGTCTCGCTATTTTAAAAGAATAACGTGGTTTGCGAGCATTGTACTCTTTAAGCAAAATAGTTTTGGAAAATGTTGGTTCGTAGTGCACATCATTAGTAGTAACCACATTTTTTGCAGTGAGTTTGCTTAAATTTTCAACAATAAAGTTTGTTTTCTTTGATGAATAAAATTCAAAGACAAATCCAATCTCAGCATTGTTAAATACCTCAGGTAATGTATATTTTTTTGCTCTATTCATTCTATTTTATTTTATTTATTCATAAAAAAAGGAGCCATTAAGCTCCTTTCAATTTTAATCCCTTTCAGGAAGTTTAAATACTATCTTGTCATCTCGGTATTCATCGAACACTACTCTTATTCTATCTTTGACTACAAAGTTGTTTATGAAAATTCTGTGCTTCTTGAATTCCTTTAGGGGAATCAAACCAGTAATATCTCCAACATTAACAATAATGCCGAATTTCATAACAGCAGCGATTTCTGATTCAACCACTTTATCTTGAGATTCAAAAATGAATTTTTGGATTTTCTCTAATTTTTCTTGAGGATCTTCTTCAGTAAGAATTACTCTATGATCTTTAGTAACTTCTCCCACATAAAATTCTATTTCATCCCCAGGTTTAAAGTGCCAGGCTTTAAACAATTTTCTTGTTTCTTCTGTCATTTTTGAAACATGAAGTAATCCAGTGAAAATATCTCCAAACTCAATAAAAATTCCGTATTTAGAAGCTCCAGTGACTCTTCCAATGTACTTCTTCATTAAATCTAATTTAGCTAATTCCTGAGGTAAAATATGAGCAATATATCTCTTATGAGAAACTATAAATGAATTCATATCCTTTAAGAAATCTTCCACCATAACAATAATTTCCTTCCCAACAAAAGATTGGAAATCATTTATCTTATTAGGTGCTGCAAGTGATCCTGGCATGAATGCGTCAATTCCTTGTACTTCAACGAAGAAACCTCCTTTGTTTGCTTCCTTAACTTTACAAACATAAGCTTTAGAAGGATTATGAATTTGATCCATAAATTCTTCTCGTATTCCCATTAAATATCCTTGCCATAAGGAAACTTTAATAGTTGGAGATGATTCAATGACATAGGCCATCAAATTTTCTTCTAACATTTTCTTTATATAATCTTTAGAAAGTTGGCCGATAAATTCTTCAACGTTACTAGATCCAAATATTTGGATAAAACGTTTTTCGCGTTTAAGATCAATAGTAATAGTCAATCCTCCAGCTATTTCTATATCAATAGAATCTTCCTGGATGTTGTATATGTCATTTATTTTGACACAATCTCCTTTAACTAAATCTTTTTTAACTACTTGTGAATTTTCGCCATTATAGATGTCAAATAACTTTTGTGCGTATGGCTCGCGGGAGAAACATTTATTCTGTGGGTTTGAACCCTTTATGTCAGTATTGGCAACAAGCTTGTGGTCGCCTGTGTATCCGTCTTTGTAAATGTCCCAATTGAAATCATCAAATTGACTGTTCATTATTTTAGTTTTTAGTGAATAATTTTATTATATATCCTTGCCTGAAAAGGGTAGATTCATACTTATGAAAATAAATCCCGCTCTCGGGCCTACTAAAGTTTTTTTGGAGATATATAAAATAAAAATAAACATTATGGACTGGACTCAACTATCCTTAAAAACTTTGATACCTTTAATGCCACAAATTATTAACGGGAATTTCCAAGGATTTGAAAATTATTTAGACGTCTTTTACGATGGATCATTAGGAATTTTAGTGAAACCTATTAATACAACTGGAAGAGTTAAAGGAACTACTGGAGAATTCGTGAACGTAATCACTGATAATCTTACAGTTAAAAGACAGTTCACTAATTGGTACGATAACACAACTACAGCAGATGGTGATTTTGTCACAGCATATAATGGAAATGACGTATCAACTAGATTAGCAACAAGCGATCCATCTTCAGCAGCATATATTGATTCGTCAACAGTGGTGTGGCCCTTAGAGCCTTCTGCTTATTCATGGGTAGATGTTATTACTCCTTACATAAAAATTGATAATGATGTTTCTTATGGTCTACAAAATATTACAATTGGTCAAGAAGTTGCGTTAATATTCGCTGATCCGCCTGCAGGAGCTGGAGATTTTATAGTTTTAATGGATGCTTCTGAAGGAGGTGAATCTGTTATGACAGTAACTGCTGCTGATGCTTCAGCTGCAAGTATTAAATTAATTACAGTTGAGTGGGACGCTTCTTACGGCTCTAAGTGGGTTGTCAAAGAACCAAGCGATACATACACTATAACATAATAAAAAGAAAATATAAATATGTCACAAATCACGCCTTTTGTAAAAAGAATGAGAACTCAGGGTGGAACTTTATACACCTTTAGTTCTGCTGTTGAAGATATTGGATTAAACATAAATGAGAGAACTAACGAAGTTGAAATGTCTCATTTTGCTTTGCTGCAAATTCCTGAAATAACATCGCCCCAAACTCTCGATCAAAACAAATTTAACGTTCTTGGTATTACCGGAGCATTAGATACTTATGAAAAATCAGATAGTATTAAAGACGGAAGAATTGTTGTCGCTGAATCTTTTCAGAATTATGCATTAAATCTTGAAACAAATCTTTTAGCCAATGCAAACTATAATCCAACTTTGCTGCATTCAATTTCTGAAAGAGTTTTTTGGAAGTGGTTAAAAGAAACAGGTGCAGTTAGATGGGTTAAAGACAATACTAATCCTGGATATTTTAAAGAAGAAATTGATAGTGATTCTTCCCTAGGTTATAATTCAGTCGTTAAATATATCGGACAAATTAGTGCAGGTTCTGTTAGAACTGATGCATACGGTACGTATAATGAAACTTTTGTTTTAGTACCGACTTCTCATGGTCAAACTGACGTTTGGTTTAAGCAAACATACGATGATAATTACACACCCAAAATGGTAATGGGACCAAGCGGTGAAAATATTTATGGGAGGGAAGGATATACTCAACCCCACCCGGATGGTTTAAGCTTATTAGCACAATATGACGTAGCAACTGATACAAGTACTGATATAACAGATTGGACTCTTGAAGTTTCTGCTGGATCAGGATATGTTCCAGGATCTTGGTGGTCTGCACAGGGTAACGTTTTACCTGATGATTATTATTACATAACTGATGTATCTTCTTTATCTAGTGATAGTAGCACATTAAACTATGATATTAAATATAGTGGTGCCGGTACAGTTAATTTCAAACGTTCAAACGTAGATGCGTTAGGTGTTGAATTAGGTTTAGACAAGCTAAAAGAACTTACTGGTGATGATACATTAACTTATGATAAATTAGCTATTCAAGATTCTGTAGATGATACGTTTGATTTTAATGCGGTTTTACTTTATTACAAAGTCTGGAACCCAACAATGGATAAATTACTTGCTACTAACTTATTAGGGATACTATTTTTAGATCCAGCAGTTGGAAGTACAGCTGGATTTCCTTCAATGGAAATTGAAATTCCAGCAATCACAAAATTACAAAGTACTGGAGGTGGATTTGGTTCATCGTACTCATTTAGAGTAAATATCAAATCCGATAATATGATTGATGATACTCAAGCTGTGATAGTTGATGAGTCTACCTCTGATCAAGTGATGGTAGAAACATGGGGTGCAGTATTTGACAAATTATCAAAAAGTTTAAGTATTCTTAATTCCCACACTGGGACTATTAATTATATTACTGAACAATATATGCAAATCTCAAGTATTCAAACACAACAAGCGACTACTTTAGCAGATTTACAGTATCAAGTAAACGACGTAGTAACAGATATTAAAGGAACGAATAATACTATTGCGATGTTCCAAGATGGAGATGATCCAATTGTTGATTCCTCCATTTACATGAGATTCGGAAAGATTGGTATTTTTACTAATAATCCTCAATATGGAGTTCATATTGATTCAAGTGTTAAAGTGATGGACATCACTATTGAAAATGCTGTTAGAGATACAAGCGGCAATATTCTTCTTGGTTACGGTTCACCATTACAACTTGGATCATCTACTAATTATAGACAAATTGATATGTATGTTGGGGGCGGAACTCCAGTTATTACAATAGACACTTCAAATAATGTAGAAATCAGCGGAAATACTACTGTTGATGGATCATTATCAGTTTCTGGAGATACTACTATTTCAGGAAGTATAACAATTGATGGCTCTCTTACATTAGGCGGTGGATCATCATTATCAGGATATGTACTAGACGGATCAATCGGAGTGCCTGGAACTGGTTTAGAATGGATTGGTGGACTTGTGTTCGTAGATGCTTCTACAGGAGGAGTAACTAATCTTTGGCAATTAGGCGATGTAAGTATAGGAGATTTTGATGAAGCTATTCCTTATGGTAGTGTATTAACGTGGGATGTAGATATATCTATGTGGACTTATCAAGAATCTGGTGGTGGAGATGTTACCTGGGCCAATGACACAGTAGGACCTGCTACTCAAATATTAACAGGAGCAGATGATGGTTCAATACAAGCAAATTCTGGATTAGTTTATGCTAATAGTGTATTAAATGTAGATGGTTCACTTCTTGTGGCTAATCTTGGTGTAAATAACGCAAACATTACTATTGATTTAAGTGTTGGTAATAATTTAGATGTTGGTAATGATATTACTTCATCTAGTCTTGCTACACAAAACATAGATGCAAGTACTATTTTAACTCAAGCATTAAAAGTGAATGACGTAAGTTTATTGAATGATCTCACATTTGTCCCAGGAACTGGTACTCCATCTGGATTATCTTTACCTTATCTATTTGTAGATGATTTAGATGGAAATAAAGTTAAAAGAACAGGCGGGACTGGACTTACTGATGCTAGCGCTGTAACATATTCTCCAGGATCTGAAGTTTACCCAAGAATGTTAATTGCAGGTGGAGGGAATACAGTATTTGGAACTCCCCATTTAACATTCGATGGAAGTATTATGGAATTTAATGATGATACTGACAAACATATTAGAATGCAGGGTGATCCTGATTCAGATGCTCATAATTTTTTTATAAAGGGGGCTGATGCAACTGGGCAATTTGCTAGTACTACGTCTTATACAACTTTAACACCTTACACATATCATTATACAACTCCCACAACTATGTTTTCAGTTGTCACGACGCACCCAACGACTACAACAGTAATTAACGTTGGACAACAGGGTTTCATGGGTGGAGATTTAGCCATAGAAGCTGGTAGTGGAGGAAATGCTTCCGGAGGGTCTGATTTTAATCGCGGAGGTGTAGGTGGTGATCTTTTATTAAATGCTGGGCCCGGAGGTACTGGTGGTACACCTGGTGCTAAGGGTGTTGTTCTAGTAGACGGTGCTGTAATAACACTTGATTCTGATTATGTTGATATTCCTTATAGACTAAGACACTTAGGAAATACTTTAATGTATCAGGAATTTAATACTGATATGATTTCTTGGGAATATAATAATGTTCAACTATTAAACTTAAAAAGAACTGGTACAGATGCTGGTACTGTATTTAATCAAGATGGGACTTCTACTTTTGACTTTAGAGTAGAATCTGATGCAGAAGATCATATGTTATTCGTTGATTCAGGAGCTAATAAACTAATATCCGAAGATGCCGATGTCGTTAAAGCACCATTTACTCAACGATATATCACTTTCGGAAGTGCTCAATTCACCCCATTCACCGTATTCACTGCTTCAGATGTTACGCATGCTAGATATATTAGAAATCTCGATAAGAAATTATATAGATTGAGATTCCATTATACCACTACTTCCATGGGTTCGACATCATATCAATTTGATCTAAGAAAAGGAACTAATATTATAGAAACTTTTAATTTAACATTAGCTAGTGCAGATCAGGGAATAATAGAATACGTCTTCGGTGCTGATACAGCTTCTAATTCAACAATAGATTACACTATAACTAAAAATGGTGCAAGCCCAGTTGTTGGATATACAAGTAGCATAGCACATGGTAGTCTCAACGGAATTGATCTATTAGTTACAAATAATGTTAGCAGTACGTGGACTATGTATATTAGAAACTTAACATTAGAAGTATTAGATAGTTAAAAAATTAAATTAAGAAATATAATGGCAGAGAAAATAAATTCATTCACAGAAACGACCAATTTACTCGTTGACCAAGTTAACGTAGCACTAGAATTTGCTCAAAAAACTAATGAAAGTCTAACGACACAAAAAGATTCTGTGACAATGTCAGTTGATCAAGTAGATCCTATAACAGGAGATCCTTCAACAGTGACGTATGAAATTCCTTCATATAACACAACTATTAACAAAGTAAACAATAATTCACTAACTGTTGATACGTTCGTTAAAGGTGATGGCTTAGTATTATTAGCAGATGGAACTTATAGAGAAGTTAAAGCAACTCCTGTTCCAGTTTCACCTGCCACTATTACAGATGTCGAAGCTCCAAGTACGTTCAATTCAAAAAATAACTGGTTTTTTGAAGATTTGATGTTTCCTCAGATAACTGTATCGTTTGATCTTAAGAATAAAATAGATGATAGATCAGATAGAATAGTTGTAAGAAGAGTTATTTTTGATAATTTTGATGATACTGAAACTCAGTGGTTCTTAGATAACATAGCAAATGAAGAAAGAGAATATTACGAAACTATTGAAATATTAGATTACAATAATAAGAAATATTGGCAAGATGATCAGATTCACGATTTGCCTCTTTATACTGAACCTTATACTGGATATTTTATTATCACAAATATAAGAACTGTTGATACTAAACAGTGGTACTATTTAGATACTCTTAAATATGGGGTGCCATCAGATGATCCCGTTGTTAAAGATTTGGAATTAGCAGTTGGAAATAAACTAAGATACAAAAATTCTACTTATAAGATTGAGGCGATTAATGTTGCTGAGAAAAGAGTACAACTCGTAAATCTTATAGGGATGGATCATCCAAGTGTAAATAAAAGTTTTGAAATTTTTAGCGAACCCTTTTCTACAAAGATTGCTGAAATTCCTGTAGGTTACAATGAGTGTGATGCGATGTTTTTAAAGGGTGTTAATGATGATTATAATATTATTGCAGATGATTGGAGCCCTTCAATATCTTTTTGGACTAATAATTTAACTCTCGATGGAAATGTTACAACATTAGATGAATTTTATAATGAGTATGTTTCTGATTTCGGGAAAAAAATGGAAGGTGAAGCTAAAGAAAAATTCATTCCTGCATTTTATGGGATTTCTCCAGATGCACCAGTTCTTGAAACTGCAGCATTTGAAGTTACTCAAATCAATACACAACTTAACGCGGCGCTAGATACTGAAGAAGTTAAAAATTCTCAAACGCAAATTGAATCTACAAAGACAGTTATTACAAGTCTTAAGAATACGATTGCTCAACAAAAAGCAGAATTAGTAGAAATTACTGATCCAGCACAAAGAGAAGATTTAAACTCCAAAATTACTATTAACGTTCAAGATCTTGCAAAAAGAACTGTAGAATATCAATCATTAGTTAGATCTTTATCTACTATTGCATATGAAAGTGATGCAGTAAATGCAACTCCAAAATACAGAATTAGAGGTTTCTTTGATATTCCAGATGGAAAACAAATAACAGTAAATTCTAAAGTTCAAGAAATCATACAATTTGATATTCAATTTCGTTATCTAAAATTAGATAACACAGGAACTGATCTGAAATCATATACTCATACTGATACTAAAGGTTCAGATAAAATAAAGAGAGGAGTTTATACAGATTGGATAAGTGTTCCGACTACTGCAATGGAAAAAATTTATGATTCTTCTCTTGGGGCATATGTTTGGTTACAACCTAATATTTCAGACGGAGAAGCTATCAATATAAACCAGCTGGATATTGCAATAAGAAAAGGTGAAAAAGTAGAAATTAGAGCTAAATCAATTTCTGAAGCAGGGTGGCCACAAAATCCAGTAAAATCTAATTGGAGTGATTCAATCATTATTGAATTTCCTGCTAATTTGTCTGGATCTGATCAGATTACAAATATTCTAACTGATGCAATTCAAGAAGAGACTACTATTAAATTAGATGAAACATTAAATGCTTCAGGAATAACAACTCACATGTCAGATAGTATTCCAAACCCAGTTGCTGGAGATGGAACTTATTTCAAGCATCAAGCTGTTAATTTAGCATTTGATCTTTCTCAGAAAGATGTTAATGGAACGATAACTTCCACAGCAACTACTGACTTACAAACTCAGCTTTCTGATTTAGCTCCAAATTACTTTGTGACATTAACATTACCGAATGGGGCAGTAAGTACTACACCACAAGTGACTGGAACATTACAAAAATTAGTACAAGCAATGGTAAACATAGATCCAAGTATCTATGACGAATTTGAATCTTTAATATAAGATAAATAATGATAAAATATTTCGAAGATAACGTAGTTTTAACTTCTCAAAATCCAGAAGCCTTTTTAGTATTTCAATATGATGGAAGTATATTAGAGATTGAGCCTTCGCTTGACGCAGAAAGTAAAAATCTGTATATAAATGGATGGGACACAGAAACTCTTAGTGATGCATCCTCAGCTGGGCTTACGCTTAGCTCAAGTGTTCCGATCGCAGCATTTCATCTTTATACTGACAGCAAAGAAGATTTTGATTACAATGTTCCATTTAGTTATGAAGCAGAAATAGACACATCTGTAAATCTATATTGGGATGATGGAGACTGGGGAGGAGTAGTTACGATATCAGGGAATAACTTGATAGATGCTAGTACTGTCGATGCAGGAGATTTTCTATTTACAGATCCAATACCTGTGGGAGGGAGCAGCAAATTAGACGCAAGTATTTTCTATTCGCTCTACGGACCAGGAGAACCAGATCCTATATTTAGAATTTACCAATATGGGCCGGGATTTACATTAGATGCCTCATATGACCCTTATCTATTAAGTTGGGATGGTAATCCGGTAAGTTTAACTACTATCATTGATCCTTCAGCGACAAACGTAGTGTTATTCTGGACAGCTCCTGATCAAACGTCGGGAACACATCCATGTGCGTTTGATGTATCAAGTAATTGGATGCTTACAACTCCTTCGGCTACAATAAACATAGATGTTTCAGTATATAATAGACCATTCGTATTAGATGCAAACGAGTTTAACTCTTTTGACACAACGACTCCATTAGTTGATAATGAAGCTTCTTATCTTTTATTAAGATCGAACCCAAAATATTCTGGAAATGTTAAATTGATGATAGATCCAAGTGATAATATGTTCTTGGACACATTTAAAGTATCAGAAATTTTATCAAATAAAAAATATAGAAATCAAAAGGTTTCGGGGAATAGTTTTCTTTCTAGTGATGTTAGAAGAGTATTTGAAACTTTACCCGAGGGAGAAATTTATAGATTAGGCAGTGAAAATTCTCTAGATATTTCTAGCCCAAAAACTGACTATTTTGAACAATATAATACAACTTATAGTTACGGAGCAAGACTATTGAAAGACGAATTATATGAAGATGATTATTCTATTTTAGCTCCAATGTGGATGAATTCAAAAATTCCAGATTTCTTTGGTATATTCAGAATAGATGGGACTTTTAACGAAGAAACTTATGATTATGCAGATCTAGCTGATCTAGCGAAAAAATACATTGAAGATGGTGATTTAATAAAAAGTTGGAGTTTAAAAGAGAATGCTCCAGTAGGTAATTACTTAAATAATCATCTTACTGAATTATTAAAAGTACAATCTCCAGTTAATTTATCTCTAAATGAATATGATCCAAATACATGGTACGGGATTGCTGTAGACAAGGGAATTATTGCTGGAAGATCTGAAGTTCCTTATTTCTTTCAAAAAGTTGCAGATAATTTTACTGATTTAAACGCATTTGTTTCTCAAGGATTTGAAAGACAAGGTCTATTATGCCCAAACTTATTAAATCTTGAATTTGCATTTAGCGATGATGATGTGAGTACTTATACAATGCATAGATACTTTGGATTCTATCTAAGTGAAAATGAAATGTATAAAATCGCATACTATAGTGATGAACCTGATTCTAGTGTGGGGATTATCTCTCTTGATGGAAAAAATGTACAAGACTTTATAGATTCTTCCATTTTTGATTCTAATGGTGATGTATCAACAGCTTATGATAATAGAATTTTTGTAAGAAACGCTGGAGATGAGTTAATAAGAGTTTGTTGCACAGAACAATTTGATACTACTCCTGGATATATTGAAGAATATACTAATAAATTAGGGAAAAATATACTGACGACGGAAGCTGAATTAAAACTTATAAATCCTTTTATTAGTTTCAGAATTAATAGTGTTCTTAAGCAAGGTGAAACTTTGCGAGTAATAAGTTCAGCTCAAGATAAAATATGGGAAGTTTACGGAACTGCAACCGATGTATTCGATGCTACTGAAGCAGGTCCCTATGTAAGTTACGCAGAGCCATCAGTGGGATATCCTACTATTTACAGAACTGCATTTTCAACGAAAGGGGATATAGAAGATCAAATTAATGCCCTAGAAAAAGCCTTCAATTTATTCTCAAAATATGAAGATGTAGCATTTACGATAGGAATGAAAAAGAGTAATACGTTGTCTTTAATTATAAATGATGAGTATAAAGATGATGATATGTTGTTCCAACGACTCACATCCCAAATAGTTGATACCCCTGGAGATTCTTCTAGTAATTTTAATTCTGCAGCCGAGTATGATGATATTTCTTTTTATAACATAATAGATCCAACTATAGATGATTTTTCTAGAATAAGTCCAGATTCATCGTATGGACCAATTAATTTTGAGTTATATGGAGATAGAATGTCTCTAATGATCAATATAATAAATCCAGAAGGATATTACACATATGCGCTAGATTCATCAATCTCAGATTTATTCACAGATAACGTATTATATGAAGCAGGAGATGGATGGAATAGACTTATCCAAGAATTTGATATTAGCACTGGAATTGAATATACTAGCAAATATGTAGAAGATCCAACATCTTCAAATAATGATTGTATAATAATTACAGAATATCAAATAGATTTAGCACAAGATAATCTATGGTATGGATACGATGTATACCCTATTTCAATATCTTTAATGGGGATTAATGATGTTAAAGATATGGACTTTACTGTTTATGATTCTACTAGCGGTATGGACTTTAAGAGTAGTTATAATTACGACAGAGCGGGAGACGAAGATACATACAATCTAACACTGAAGGGTGGAGAAACCAAAATTATAGAAGGGAGAAATTCATTCCAAGTTTTATCAGGAGTTGGATCTATAGAAATAGACGGATCTATTTTAGCTTATTCTAATTCTGATGAGAGATTCAATACATTTTTCGGAGAAGCTGTGATATCTGCATCAACACCTACAATAATCACCTACAATATATTAGATGGTTCATATAATTACAGTGGATATGATCCTAGTATTTCTGAAGAAAATATTGATGATTACTATAAAGAAAACTTTTTATTAGATTCTTCTGGTAACGAATATCCTAATAAAATAGCATTAAAATATGGATTAGTCATTCCCACAATTTCTAAGTGGGGAGGGATCGGGAAAGATGTAAGAAATAATGATGTTAGATTATCATTAACAAATGATTTTTTCCCAGACGCTTCAGATGTAAATTCTAATTTTATTCCAGGCAGTGATTCTTCTACATACTCAACTGAGTTATCGTATCCAGTTTTCAAATATCTTGATCCTGGTGATGTTAATTGGGAAGATTACGTGTATTACGATGTAAGTGATGTGGTATTAGATGGTAGCACTAGACTTACTACTAGAGAATTAATTTTCGAAAAACCTTATGTAGATGTCTTCTCTAAAATAATGTATAATAACCACGGGGTTTCTGGAAAAAATTTAAGATCTTCTATAGTTTATTACAATTTATATAAGAATGAAGTAAGTACAATTATAAAAGGCATAAGTCTGGGATTAGCTGTAACAGCTGCAGGAGAGAAACTATCCAACGTAAAAAATTGGGACAGATATAGAATTTCATTTATTTCTTCTCCTTCGATAACAACAGATCATAATCACCCGATAGAAGTAATAGTTAACGAAAATACAGAAACTATTCTTATTATTTGGTACCAAGGAAATGATGTTTTAAATTACTCAAAAAGATGGAGTTCATATTTACCTGGAAAAAGTAATTTAATTGACATAAATTCTACTGGAGATAAAAGATTTACTTCTTTTAACACTGGAGATCCAAGTTACGCCTATGTAAAAGCACCATTTATCGTAGATACTGCTAATATTGTGTTGTATACGGAAAATATGTATGATACTTCTACGTTCTATAATTCAGATGTATGTCAACCATTTGCTCAGTTTAGTTACAACACTAAAAATGATATAAACAGTGTTTTTAATGCATATGGAACTAATAGTGTTGCTAATAACATATTCTCTTTCACTGATTCATTTAATTCATTCGATCAAAATGAAATAAATTATGCGTATTTAAACAATTCGATTTCCTTTGGAACCAATATTTCAAATATTGCATCCAGTTATGTTAATAACAATAATAGCTACTTAGATATAACATGTGAATATGATTTGTTTAAAGATATAATTTCTAGGAATGACGTAATGTATTGGATTTTGCAAGGAGACGATATGTTTTCCAACAATGATTTCTCTTCTGCTCCTGTTGTAATGACAGTTTACGATCCTATTGAATATCTAGCACCTGGTGCAGATTCATCAATTTATACATTTAATGGTGGTTATAGACCAATATTTAAAAATATTCTAAATTTTGATGACAATGAAACATCAGAATTAATCAATATAGTAGAAAAAGATTTCATATTTGGAAATACTAGTCTGCAATCATATAATAGTATCGAACAATATTGGTTTAATAGAGTAGTCGAAGAAGTTACTTCAAGTGATTCTTCTAATAATATTCTTTACGCAGAAGATTATAATCCATTTCTATCATTATGGGATAAAGATTATTATGTTCTATCCAATGGAAGCGTTGAAACTAAAATAGATGGGTATAATTCCAATGGTGAATTACCAGCTTTGTTTGGTTCAAAACTAATTGCTCTTCCAGATACGCTAGAATTAGAACTTTGGAATTCAGGAAATTCAAGAGTAGTTCAAGCAGCTAGTTATTATTCTCTAGAATATAATTTATCTAAGACTATAAATCAACTGTTCACAAGTAACTATACATTCATCCAAAATTGGAGCGGTTTACCAACAGTGAGCGATGACATAATCAATAGATATATAATAAAAACAGTACTTGAGTATTATAATATTTCTATCGACAAAATTGGAACAGAAGTTTGGGATAAGGTTTACGATGGAACTATATTAGCGACAGAATATGACAATACTTTTACTAACAAAATATCAAATTTAGATACAAATCTATCTTACGAAAACGGAGAATACTTCTATAAAATTAGAGTAGATAATACAGAACATAGAAGTTATTTTTCAAAATTTACGTTTAATAAAAAATAAAATATAAAACGCATGGAATTCAAATACGCACCGGGACTGCCGGGTTATGGAACACAAGGAATTGATGGTTCAAATGGTTTGCTTGGTATCTCAACATATTTCTCAGATTTTGATGGAATAACTGACGCCACCCAGATTACGGCGAGAATTAACGCAAACAAAATTCTATTTGCCGCTGATGAGTTTATACCCGGATATCCAGATCGTGTATATCAAACTGGAGATATGTTTGTAGACAAAAATGGAAGAGTTTATGAAATAGATTTAGACTTAGGTCAGAATTTTAGCGATACTGGTTCTAGATTAAATACTTCCACAATTTTTGTAGAGGGAATTGATACTGAAGTATCTCCTACTTATACAAGATATTCTAATTCATTTGGTGCTGAAAAATTCTTAGTTGATAATGTTTATGTATCTGGAACTGTAAATAATTATGCTCTAGCACCAGAATCCGGAGATGGGGTGTATGGAATTGGCGCAGTAGATTATGCCCAAATAAAATATGTTGATAATTCAATAAATGGATCATCGGATTTTTACCATCCATATACTATATGGTCTAATACGAATGATGTACTTACTCCTGAAAAAGCTATTGCACTTGTAAAAGTTGCAGATGAAGATCATTGGAGATTAGGAAATTTAGATGGAGGTGGAGCACTTAGAGATGTAGATTTTTCTTTAGATTTTGCTAATCTTAATGTTGAAGGGGAAAGTTTGTTCAAAGATGATGTAATAATTTCTAAAAATACTAGTTCTTATAGAGCACCGTTATTAACAATAAAAAATACTGCATCAAGTGCTGATGCTGCTATGAAATTTGAAATTAGCGGAGATGCATATACATTAGGAATAGATAATAGCGATACTGATAGATTTAAGTTGTGTTATGGAAATGAATTAACATCTACTGATTCTTCAATTATATTTGAGCATTATCAATCTACTATATCGTACGCAAGAAATAACAAATTTTATGATAATCTAGAAATAGAAGTTACTAGAGATACTGGCGGTTCTGCTAACGATCCATGTTTTATCTTAGATGCAAATGGGAAATCTGGTACTCCTGCTGATAGTAGTACACATACATCAATGTTATATTCTGGAACTAGAAGCGTTACTATGGGGATAAATGCTAACACACCCAATGACGCCTGGGGCATGTACTCAGGTACATCTCTTCCGACTTTATTTACAGATGATAATAGAGATGATCATTCCCTTTCTTTTGACGGGTTTACCAAAGCTTCTGGGATAGGAGATCCCGATGGTCTTTGGAATGCTACAGCAAAACTTACTATAGTTACCAGAGGGGTTGGGGATGGAAATCCAAATGGATCCGGATTTTCTTATGGCTTAAGGGTAAGAAATGATTTCAGAAATACAAACGCGGCAAAAGGTATAAAAGTTGAATGTGGAGAAGATGTCCCTACCGGAAACAATATAGTACTAGATTCATATGATGGAGACGGTACTCAAACTGGATATCTTGTTAATACTGCTGCTGGTGGTTTTTCAATAATAAGTATATCTGACGAAAGAAAGAAAATGGGTATCGTAGATGCATCTATAGATGCGCTGGGAATCCTTGCTGATCTGCCTGTTAGAGAATTTTGGTGGAGAGATAGAGATGGTTCTACTGTATTAGATACTTCTGTTGGTGAAAAGATTATTGGTTATATTGCACAAGAAGCATCTATTGCGTATCCAAATATGTCAGATTATCAAGAAGAAGGAGATTCTTGGGGAATAGCTCCACTTCATATCATTCCTATTCTCCACAAATCTATTTTAGAACAACAAGCTAAAATTATAGAATTAGAAAACAAAGACGCTTCAACACAAAGTTTAATAGGAAGTTTAATTTCTAGAATTGAAGCATTAGAAGCATAATTATGAAAATTTTAACATTAATATGGAAATTAGTAAATAGCAAAGTTTTTAGCTATGTCATAGTTGGCTTGTTAATTATGATGTTTGCGGGGCAGTGTAAAAGATCTACAGATCTTAAAATAGAAAACGCTAAGTTAGAACAAAATGTTTCTGCTGCAGATTCTACTATTATTGAATATAAAAATAAAGAAGGTGTTTATGAAGCTGATAAAGCTACTTGGATTTTATCTGAAAAAGAGCTGAAAAAACAAAACAAAAACTTATTTGACCAAGTTAAAGCGCAAGAAGGTAATGTTATTTCTTTAAATAACACAATCATAAGATTGAGACAAGATACAACTATTCTTCATGACAGTATTCGCTATTTAACAAAGATAATAGATAGTGCCATACAAATAGATCCTGAAATGTGGATATTGCCATGGGAATTAAGATATGACTGGGATGACAATAACCATGATTATTTCAAAGGTAAAACTTTATTAAAACTTGATACTACCACTATGGAAGTTACTCACTTAGATACTCAAATGGATGATAGAGATTCTAAGATTGATGTAACATTTGGAGAAAAAGTAGTGGGAGGAAAA
>Ga0164315_10001323_pt1 | contig 18646 bp, 22 predicted proteins | sample GuaBasSedimGuay6_FD_113737 | JGI IMG/M metagenome (GOLD analysis project Ga0164315, IMG submission 113737) | Subseafloor sediment microbial communities from Guaymas Basin, Gulf of California, Mexico - Guay6, Core 4569-2, 0-3 cm | ecosystem: Environmental > Aquatic > Marine > Hydrothermal vents...
CAAACGGCAGAACATTATCTGAAGTACGAGCAACCTAAGATGGTTGAGGGTGACCTGCTGGCTGATGAACCGATCGCAACGCCTGTCTGGAAGAAAATGTGGCAGGCAAAAACAGTTGAGATTATTTTCCTTGTGATCGCGCTATTTATTCTCTCTATTATTTTCTTCTTCCAGCAGTGGCTGGTTAAGCGACCCAAGCTGACTGAGCAGGTTCGTATCGGCTATTTAATCTTTATTTTGGTCGGTGTGGGTTGGTATGCCAATGCACAGCTCTCTGTGGTCAATATTCTTGCGGCACTGAATGCGTTAGTCACTGGGTTTGATTGGGGCTACTTTTTGATGGAGCCGCTGCTATTCATTCTTTGGGGTTCTGTCGCGGTGGCGCTGCTATTTTGGGGAAGAGGGCCTTACTGTGGATGGCTCTGCCCTTTCGGTGCCTTACAAGAGTTGACGAATAAAATAGCTAAACGACTCAAAGTGCCTCAATGGACGGTTCCTTGGGGGCTGCATGAGCGTCTTTGGCCCATCAAATATATGATTTTCTTGGGGCTGTTTGGAGTTTCACTCCATTCACTAGGTTTTGCAGAAGAGCTAGCAGAGGTGGAGCCTTTTAAAACCGCCATTATTCTTAACTTTATTCGTGAATGGCCTTTTGTGATTTTTGCACTGCTGATGTTGGCGGGTGGCCTTTTTGTAGAGCGATTCTACTGCCGCTATCTCTGTCCGTTAGGTGCTGCGCTGGCCATCCCGGGTAAGTTGCGCATGTTTGAGTGGCTTAAACGCTATAAAGAGTGTGGTAAGCCCTGTCAGATTTGTGCCAATGAATGCATGGTTCAAGCGATTCATCCAGAGGGCAATATCAATGTGAATGAGTGTCTCTATTGTCTACATTGCCATGTTCTCTATTCCGACCACCACAAATGTCCAGTGATGATTAAGAAACATGCAAAGCAAACCCGGTTTAGCAGTTCAGCAGGGGCTAAAGGAAAGATTGGGGGCATAGAGATTGTTGAAGAAAAAGTGAGCAGTAAGATTTAATTGTAGAAGTAAGTCATATTTTTTAGATGTTAATAATATTTTAAAATCAAAACTAAGGGGTTAGTGATGAGTAAAAAGATAGAAGATAAAAAACAAGAAGAAGGCATTACACGCCGAGATTTATTGGGCGGAACAGCATCCGCAGCTGCATTGGCAGGTGTAGGTGGTTTAATTGCAGGTGGGTCGTTAATGTCGAGTAATGCGATGGCCGCAGATGGTTCAAATCACGCCAATGTGGCACCGGGTGATTTGGATGATTACTACGGCTTTTGGAGTAGTGGTCAGGCGGGTGAGCTGCGTATTCTGGGTATTCCGTCGATGCGTGAATTGATGCGTGTACCAGTTTTTAATCGCTGTAGTGCCAGTGGTTGGGGACAAACCAATGAAAGCCGCAAGATCCTGACCGAAGGGTTATTGCCAGAAACGAAGAAGTTTCTCGAAACACGCGGTGGTGTTTGGGATAACGGTGATCTTCATCACCCACATATGTCATTTACCGATGGAACCTACGATGGTCGCTATCTGTTTATGAATGATAAGGCCAACACCCGTGTTGCGAGAGTCCGTTGTGATGTGATGAAGTGCGACAAGATCATCGAGATCCCTAACGCATCAGATATTCATGGTCTGCGCCCACAAAAGTACCCTCGTACAGGGTATGTTTTTGCCAATGGTGAGCATCGTGTGCCGATTCCTAATGATGGGTCAATTCTTGATGAGCCAGAAAAGTATCATGCTATTTTCACCGCGATTGATGGCGATGAGATGGAGGTTAAATGGCAGGTGATGGTGGATGGCAACCTCGATAACTGTGATGCAGATTATCAAGGGCTGTATGCCTTCTCAACTTGCTATAACAGTGAAGAGGGCGTCAATCTTGCCGAGATGACTGCTAACGAGCAGGATTGGGCGGTTGTTTTTGATATTAAACGGATTGAGGCAGCGGTTAAGAGCGGTGATTTCAAACGTATCAATGGTGTACCGGTTATTGATGGTCGTAAAGGATCTAAATATACACGCTACATTCCTGTTTCAAACAGCCCACACGGTTGTAATGCGGCACCTGATGGCCACCATATTGTTATTAATGGCAAGCTCTCTCCAACAGTATCGGTTATTGATGTCAGAAAGCTTCCTGACCTGTTTAATGACAAAATCAAACCACGTGACGCGATTGTTGCCGAGCCTGAATTGGGTCTAGGGCCTTTGCATACGGCGTTTGATAATAAAGGCAACTGCTTCACGACTTTGTTCCTAGACAGTCAGGCGGTTAAGTGGAACCTTAATAAAGCGATTGAAGCCTATCAAGGTAAAGATGTTGATCCGATTATCGACAAGATTGATGTTCACTATCAGCCAGGTCATAACCATACCTCAATGGGTGAAACCAAAGAGGCCGATGGCAAATGGCTAATTTCGCTTAACAAGTTCTCTAAAGATCGCTTCTTAAATGTAGGGCCGCTGAAGCCTGAAAATGAGCAGTTGATTGATATTAGTGGCGAGAAAATGAAGTTGGTGCATGATGGCCCTACCTTTGCAGAGCCGCATGATGTGATCATCGTCCGTGCAGATATTGTCAACCCACGCTCTACTTGGGACTCAAAGGATAGAATGTGGGAAGTTGCGAGGCAACAGGCTAAGAAAGATGGCTTTGAGCTGGGAACGGACTCTAAAATTATCCGTGATGGCAATAAAGTTCGTGTTTATATGTGGTCAATCGCTCCAAATTTCAGCATGGAGAAATTCACTGTTAAGCAGGGTGATGAAGTGACGGTTTATGTCAGTAACCGTGACATGATTGATGATTTGACTCATGGCTTCACCATCGCGAACTACGGTATTGCTATGGAAATTGGGCCACAAGCCACCTCTTCGGTCACTTTTACAGCAGACCGTCCTGGGGTTCACTGGTTCTATTGCCAGTGGTTCTGTCATGCTCTACACATGGAAATGCGTGGCCGTATGCTGGTTGAGCCTGCCTAATTTGTTGGTGATTAGCTTTAACTTGAAAAAGAGGAGAGCCCTTTACGGGGTTCTCCTCTTTTTTATCTTTAGTCCGGTTATTTGGGCTAAGCAGATTTTGGTACAGCCGGGACAGGGGAGTCTCGCTGAGGCAATCGCAATGGCTGATGAAGGAGATGAGTTGCTGCTCAAGGCAGGTCACTACTTCGGTCGAGTGGTTATCGACAAGACACTCACGCTTCAGGGAGAAGGTGAGGCGATTATTGATGGAGAAGGAGAGGGGCGCGTTATCACCGTTGCTGCTGAGAATAGCCAAATTTTAGGGCTGACAGTGGTTAATTCGGGTGATCGTCTTTCGGTAGAAGATAGCGGAATCTATATTACAAAAGCGGGGGCGGGTGCATTGGTGGCCGGCAATCGTTTAGAAAAGAACCTGATTGGTATTTATCTGAAAGGCTCTAAAAATGTTGTTGTTAGAGATAACCTAATTATCGGTAGCGACAACCGGCACGTTAATGAACGGGGGAATGGAGTCCAAATCTGGAATGCACCCGGCTCACTGATTGAAAGCAACACCATTAGGCAAGGGCGAGATGGCATTTTTGTCACCACCAGCCATCACAATATTTTTCGTAACAATGACATACAGGGAGTGCGTTACGCGATTCATTATATGTACACAAACAGTAGTGAAGTGGCAGGAAACCTCTCTAAGAACAACAAAATTGGCTACGCACTGATGTTTTCAGACCGGCTGAATGTACACGATAACCGCTCGGTTAACGATAAAGAGCGCGGCCTGCTGCTTAACTTCGTCAATGGCTCAACGATTGAGAGAAATCGTGTTGAGCAGTGCGCAGGGAAATGCCTCTTCTTTTATAATGCCAACCGGAATACTTTTATGGATAACTACTTTGAAGGCTGTTCGATTGGTATCCATTTCACCGCCGGCTCAGAAAAGAACAAAATATCAGGAAATGCCTTTGTGAATAACAAAGCACAGGTTAAATATGTTGGCACACGTCATATAGAGTGGTCGTATCAACAGCGGGGTAATTACTGGAGCGATAATATGTCGTTCGACCTGAATAATGACGGCATTGCTGATCAGCCGTATAAACCGAATGATTTAGTCGATCAGATTTTATGGGCGCACCCCCTGGCAAAACTGCTGTTAAATAGCCCGGCATTACAGGTTATGCGTTGGGCGCAGTCGGCATTTCCCGGTTTACATCCCGGGGGCATAAAAGATAGTGCACCACTGATGAGAATTCCTCTCTGGATGGAAGAGGCGCATGGTTGATTCAAGTCTTATTACGGTTACTAACGTTGTTAAGCGTTACCGATCAGAAACGGTTCTAAAAGGGATCGACCTGAATATTGGTGCGGGTGAATGTGTTGTTTTGGTCGGCCATAACGGTGCGGGTAAAACAACCCTGATGAAACTGATTCTGGGGCTGATCAAGCCAACAGAAGGGGCAATTTCAGTATTGGGGTTTGATCCGAGTAAAGACCGCGCCAGGCTTTTGAGAAAAGGGCTGGGATACTTGCCGGAGCGAGTTGCCTTTTACGAATCGATGACGGGGCTTGAGGTGTTGCGTTTTTATGCGAGGCTAAAATCAGAACCCATTGCGGGATGCGATGAGATTCTGGAAAGTGTTGGTCTGTTTGATGCGAAAGAGAGGCCGGTTCAGACCTATTCAAAAGGGATGAAGCAGCGGTTAGGGCTCGCTCAGGCGTTGTTGGGTGATCCGCAGTTTCTACTCCTGGATGAGCCAACGAGTGGTTTAGATCCGGTCGTAAGGCGACAGGTTTACGATCTGATTAATAGAAAGTGTGCTGAAGGGAAAACAGCGATTATTTCATCGCACTCTCTGAATGAAGTCGAATCCCAGGCTGATCATGTCGTCATTATGAATGAAGGTGAGGTGATCGTGAGTGGCAGCATGGAGAGTTTATACGAACAGTCGGGACTGCCAACCATCATTACCTTATCGGTACAGGAAGAAAATAAAGACCGGGTGCTTGAGCAGATTAACGGGCTGACAAGCAGCATTTCAGTGAAAGATTCGAAGATAGAAATAAGCTGTAGTCAGAAAGATAAAATGACGGTTCTTCAAGCGGTTATGAGCCTGGATAATGGTGTTGATGATATTCAAATAAGCGCGCCGAAACTGGATGATATCTACCTTCATTTTATTCCTAATAAAGTAGTGGCAAGTGAGCGAGAGGAGGAGACGCGGGCATGAATGCAATTCTCACTTTAGCAGGTAAAGAGTTAAAAGATGGATTGCGGAACCGTTGGATCATCTCTATTTTTCTGCTGTTGGGCAGTCTCGCGCTATTGTTGTTATTGGTGAGTTCCGCCCCAGGTGGGACGGTTAAGGTAAGTAGCCTGAATGTTGGTGTCGTCAATCTAACCAGCCTGACGGTCTACCTATTGCCATTGATCGCCCTGATGCTCTCATTTGATGCACTGATCGGTGAATTTGAACGAGGAACGATGCTTTTACTTTTGACTTATCCTTTAGCACGCTGGCAAATCGTTATGGGTAAGTTTGTCGGCCATCTGCTCATTTTAATGATTGCACTTGTGCTGGGTTATGGTGGAGCGGCTCTAATCAGCCTGCTGATAACCGATGGTGGCAGTGAAGGGTGGGAAAATTACCTGTTGATGATGACCAGCTCTTTGATGCTGGGGGCGGTTTTTCTAGTGGTTGGTTATCTGGTGAGTATCCTGGCGCGAGAGCGTTCTGCCGCGATTGGCCTTGCTATCGGGGTCTGGCTATTTTTTGTTGTGTTGTATGATCTGGCTTTGCTGGGCGCGTTATTGGTGGATAAGGAGCAGCTGATTAGCCAGGAGCTGTTCTCTTTTCTGATGCTAATCAACCCAACCGACCTTTATCGAGTTTTTAATATGAGCTCGATCACCGGGAGTGGAGAAATTAGTCATATAGTCGGAGCAATAGGCACAGAGTCACTCAGTCCTATTGTGTTGATAAGCACTTGCCTGGGCTGGTTGCTCATTCCATTTATGGTTGTGATTGGGCTATTTCAGCGTCGTGAGGTCTAAGGAATCTCTGAAAAACTATTGCGCTTGCAAATACGGCGTTTACCCTCAAGGGGCACCTGTAAAAAGGGCTCAAAATGCTCATTTACCCACGTAAACTCGGCTTTGGCTCCTGCGTTACTCTACCTCCTTCATCCATGGAGTCGTGCGATTTTTCTCTAATTTTTGCCTTGTCTTTGCTTCGCTAATGACGTTTTTCAGAGATTCCCTAAAGATGATTGAGTCTAAAGAGGGTCATCGATCTTCAGCAGTTCAACATCAAAAACCAGCACAGAGCCAGGCGGAATCGTATGGGTTGACTCTTCTCCATAACCAAGCTGGCTGGGAATAAACAGCTGGGCCTTTTCCCCGGCCACCATTAGTTTCAGCCCCTCTTGCCATCCGGTAATAACCTGGTTCAGACGAAAAGAAAGGGGTTCGCCCCGCTCTATTGAGCTATCGAACATCGTACCGTCAATGAGGGTACCCTGATAATGTACGGTTACTTTACTTGTAACAGTGGGATGTTTTGTTCCGTGCCCTTTTTTGAGAAGGCGGTATTGCAGCCCCGAATCAGTCGTTTTAATCCCCTCTTTTTGACCGTTGACGGCTAAAAACTGGCTGCCTTTAGCCCGGTTCTCGGTGGCTATTTTGTTATCAGTCGAAGAGATCCAGAAAAAGGTGGCAAGCAGAGCAGCGGCGGCAATTAAAACAAAAGCTTTTGGCATGGCTATTCGTTGATTCCAAGTAATTCCACATCAAAAGTCAATACAGAACCGGGTGCGATTGAGCCCGCTGCGCGATTGCCGTAGCCAAGATTACTGGGTATAAAGAGCCGTCTTTTTTCACCAACAACCATCAGTTGTAATCCCTCTGTCCAGCCTTTAATCACCTGGTTCAGGCCAAATGAGATGGGCTCCCCCCGGTTTACCGAGCTATCGAAAACGGTGCCGTCAATAAGGGTGCCGTGATAATGCACTTTTACCTTATCAGAGGCCTTTGGATGTATGGAGCCGGTTCCCTCATTAAGAATAAGATATTGTAGTCCAGAAGTGGTGGTGATGACGCCTTCAACTTGAGCGTTGGCGGTTAAAAATTCGGTTCCCTTTTCCTGGTTCTCGCTGGCAGCCTTTCGGTTATTTGAAGCATTCCAGAGGAAGAGGGCAACTAGTCCGGTGATGGCAACGATAGCAATGATTTTTAACACAATAGGTTCCTGTTAGGGTGGCTTGGGAAGATGGGAGTTCATCATAGAGCAAAAAGTATTGTCTATCATGAGGTTATTTCATAGTATTCCTGCAAACAGTGTGTTGGGTCAATATCCTGGTTATTTTAAGCTTATCAGGAGGTTTGGCGTGCTAGTAAATATAATAAGAGGGGAGGGTCGCTTCGATGATTAACTTTAAAGGTAGAATATCGGGGGTTAGTGAGACACTAATCAGACTATTTATCTTGTTAATTGCGGGTTCTGCAATAATAGGACTGTTTATGGGAGAAGATGAGGAATCTGAACGACCTGAGGGGCTTATTCAGATTCTGCCATACACGCTTCAGGGTGATTTTTATAGCGATGCCGATGAGAGCAAGGAGTGGCGTGTAGAGTTTATTCTGCCTTCTGAATTACAAAGCGATGGGCAAGCTATTTGTGAGGACTTTGTGGGAAGCAAGCAATACTTGGCACTAACGTCGATTGAGCCGCATAGTCAGAATGGCACGACACGCTTTGCACCCGTCTGGATCCGTGAAGACTTGCGAGCGGTAGCTAGTGGGCGTTACCGATGTGATTTAAATGCCAATGGAACCAATATTCCCTGGCAAGTGCCGCAAGCTGAGCTTGATGAAATCAATTTCAGGAACAGAAACAGGATGCCACTCTAGCCGCGTTGACGGTATAGGGGTATGGGTTTTGTTACTTTGGTACTAGTTCAATACGATAAGCTGCATGGCAGGCGACACAGTTTTGCATCAGGGTAGAAAGCTGGCCCAATGCATGGTTGCCATCACCCAATTGTTCAGCATCCGCGGCTAGTTCATCAAATTTAGTGTGTGTATCCATTCCCATTCGTTTGAATGGCATCGGAAGTTTGCCCATTAATGTGCCTGGTACAGCCTGTTGTGCTGCGTGTCCCACTGCACGAGCACTGGTAGCAACCGTTTCCAAATCGTCATTGGTTATAGCGGCGGTTATTTGCTGAGCGGTTGCCAAAAAAGCTCTCATTTCAGAGAGGACAAGCGCTCTCTCCCCTTCATCAAGCAATATGGCTGTGCGGCCATCACTGCTCTGCTCAACAGCTCCTTGAAACATAAATTTGTACACGCCACCACCAATGAGCAGCAATAAAATAACAACGATCGCCCAGCATGATTTACACATGATTTTTCCTTGAAGAGGTTATTAATGACTTCATTATAAGCATTTTATTATATTCCATGAATGCTGTGTGATTATTTGTGTCAAATGGGCTGTTTGAATAGATGATAGGTATACTTAATAATTGGTAATTTGCTCTGGTTCAGGCTTGGGGCATCATCGATCTCTTGTGGAAAAATAAAATGGCCACCGAAAGAAAACTTTATTACATACATGATCCAATGTGTAGCTGGTGTTGGGCTTTTCGACCAGTTTGGGAGCAGATTGTTAAGCAGCTCCCCGCATCAATCACCGTTCAGAACCTATTAGGCGGCCTGGCGCCAGATAGCGATGAGCCGATGCCGCTCAAAATGCAAAATCAGATTAAAGGGTTTTGGCAAGTGATAGAAAAGCGTGTTCCGGGTACAGCCTTTAATTATGATTTCTGGACAAAGTGTTCTCCTCGCCGGTCAACCTGGCCAGCCTGTCGAGCGGTTATCGCCGCACGTAAAGAGGATGTTAAATTTGAAGAACCGATGATATTGGCGATTCAAAAAGCCTATTATCTGGAAGCCAGGAACCCATCAGATGATGTTGTTTTAAGTGAACTTGCTGAGTTACTCGGAATGGACCGAGGCCTGTTTTTACTCGACCTAAATAGCGCTGAAACGCAAAAGCAACTTGTTTCTGAAATCCAGTACTCACAAAAAATAGGTGCGCGGGGTTTCCCTGGCCTTATTCTGGTGCAGGATGACCATCCCCAGCTAATCGACTTTGATTACAACGATCCTCAGCTAGTTTTAGCGCAGTTACGATAAATTCCTTTTAAAGTTTGAATTGCATCCCGTTTTTTTTCATGCTAAAAAAGCCTTACAATTTTTCTGGTAATAGCTTGAGCTGTTGTCACTTAGAAGAGTAAAAACGATAGAGCGGCACTAATGCCGGCAATTTGAGTGACCAAGTTTTATCTGTAATTAAATGATCTTACAGAAGGAGAGGAGAGATGGGATTTTTAGAGAAAAATTTTGGTTCAAAATATAACAGGCGTCTGCCGTATACCTTTGAAGCGAGAATTAATGTACTAGAAGATGATGAAACACTTCAAACACATCTTTATGCTGATTCATTTTGTGCGTTAACAAATCGGCTTAAAAAACAATTACAAGACCCAAAACAGGTGGAAATATACGAAGTTTTTCATGATAGGGAGGGAAAGGTTCCTGAGGAGAGCTATATGTCTGATGAAGGGCGTTGGGAGCCAAGAATGAAACTTTGTAGCTCACTTTGTGGCCGTTACCGTGATCCAGATGTTGAGCCAGAGTGCGAGTTTGGTGATAGGGAACGAGATCTGGTTCGCTTTTGATGAGTGCATCTAAACAGTTGTCATAGCATTCACGCTGTATACAATAAGGCCCTCACTACCAATAGGTGGTGAGGGCCTTTTATTTTGTGGAGAGATATAGCATGAGTGCAATTACTGAAACAATGTCCGCTGACCATAAGCGCTGTGATGAGCTTTTCGCAGCAGCCGAAACTGCAGTCTCAGAATCTGACTGGGATTTGGCTAATCAGGCATTGAATGATTTTATTGCAGGCATGAACCATCATTTTAAAATGGAAGAAGAAGTAATGTTTCCGGCATTCGAGAGCGCCACCGGCATGACCATGGGGCCAACTCAGATGATGCGTTCTGAGCATGAGCAGATGCGTGAGTTGTTTACTGACCTGGAGGCGGGAGCCGCTGAAAAGGATGTGGATGAGGTGTTGGGCCTTTGCGAAACTTTATTGATGATCATGCAGCAGCACAATGTTAAAGAGGAACAGATGCTTTATCGGATGGCGGACGAGGTATTGCCGGGAGCGGAAGTCGTGAGTGAGATGCAGGCACTTTAGCAAGCATGGAGCACCCTCTGGATGTCAGCCAGCTAGAGCCACCAGAACCGATGGAGCGGATCCTGGGAAAACTTGATGAGTTGAAGGCGGGAGACTTTTTATCTGTAACGCATCGCCGAGAGCCTTTTCCCTTGTATCCACTTATAGAACAAGATGGTTTTCGTTGGCGTTGTATTGAAGAGAGCCCAGCCCTGTTTCGAATTTATATCTGGCGAGTGCATGACCTCCGTGCAGAACAATTAATTCCCTGAATAACGGTATTTTTTTATGCTGAGCAGTGCGACTCTTTCACTCGATCAAGCGCCGCCTATTTCGGTTCCTTTTCGGTTTTTTCTAACAGCGCCATTGTTTGCGGCGCTCGCTGGATTATTGCTAATTTATTACGGTGAAACACTGTTTGTTTCACGTTGGATGCCGGGCACGTTAGCGCTTGTTCACCTTCTTACTATTGGGTTTCTGGCAATGGTGATGTGTGGTGCGATGATGCAAATGCTGCCGGTCCTGGCCGGTGTTTCTGTTCCTAATGTGCTCACCGTCCCATCTATCATCCACCTTCTTTTGGTTGTGGGAACCGGCTCTTTAGTTGCAGGCTTTCTCTATACTGATTCGAATGTCTTCATCTTTGCGATGGTTACGTTAGGAGGTGGTTTTGGTCTGTTTATTCTGCTGATTACCGTGACGTTGTTACGCGTTAAAGTGAAAAATAGAACCGTTAAAACCATGTGGTTGGCACTTTTTTCGCTTTTAGTGACCGTTATCTTGGGACTATTACTTGTGCAGTCACTGATCTCACCCGTTGATGGTTTACAGGTGGCATTGATAACCAACCTTCACCTAACTTGGGGGCTGTTAGGCTGGGTTGGGCTGTTGGTGATTGGCGTTGCCTTTCAGGTTGTACCGATGTTTCAGATAACGCCAGAATATTCTCAGAATACCCAGCGGCTCTTACCCGTAGCACTGTTATTTTTATTGCTTTCCTGGAGTATCGGGGCGTTATACCAGACGAGCTTAGTTACAATATTAGCTGAACTGCTTTTGATGATGGGTTATCTATTGTTTGCCTTTAATACGTTGAGACTGCAGGCGCAGAGAAAGCGAAAGGTGAGTGATATAACGCTGCTTTTTTGGCGAGTGGGTATGGTGTCGACCACAGTCGCTGCTGGATTGTTCGTTCTGAATCATTTTTCCTCAGAACTTATACCTCAATCAAAGATGGTTTTTTTGATGGGGAGCCTTTTTATTATCGCCTTTGGGCTTTCAGTCGTGAATGGCATGCTTTATAAGATCGTTCCCTTTTTAAGCTGGTTTCATTTGCAGCAACGTAACCTCGCGTTGCCTCGTGAAAAACGGGTGAAATTACCCAATATGAAAACAGCCTTGCCCGACCGCATTGCACGAAAGCAGTTAATTGCCCATCTCATCATGTTGGCGCTGTTGTTTGGTGCAATTTTTTGGCCACAATGGTTTGCACGGCTGGCTGGTGTGGCGCTGTTTATTTCCTCAATGATGCTTTGGTGGAATCTGGTTATAGTGACAAAATCTTACCGAGCCTACGCTCTAAAATTACGGCGGAGAGCTACTGATGCTTGATGAGTTACTGTCTGTTGTTGATGAGGGGGATCGTGTCATTGGTCAGATGGGCCGAGGCGAGATCCACCGGTTAGGCTTGCGCCATCGTTCAGTCCATCTGTTGGTTTTTAATCAGGCTGGAGAGTTGTTACTACAAAAGCGCTCGATGACAAAAGATAGCTGTCCCGGTTACTGGGATAGCTCGGCGGCAGGCCATGTTGAGGCAGGAGAGTCGTATGATCAATGTGTGATGCGGGAGGTGACCGAAGAGCTGGGAGTAGTGCTTAAAGAGTTGCCGAGTGAGATATGTAAATTGTCCCCGTCAAAAGATAATGGCATGGAATTCTGCCAAGCCTATCAAGTAGTTTATGAAGGTCCCTTCATACCAGAAGAGGGTGAAGTGGATGAGCTGTGCTGGTTTAGCGCAGATGAATTAGCCACTTGGCTGGGGGAAGGAGGAGATAATTTGACCCGTTCGGTGAAAATGATACTTGCTCAGCTCAAGAAATAGAGGGGCTTTTTCTTAATCGCCCCTTTTTTAAAGGGGGCGAAGTTAGAGTCTTTAGCTATTTTGAAGCGTCCTTAACCAGCTAATCTCATCAGCCCAGTTTTCAGGTTCGGGGGTTTCCAGAACCATCGGAATATTGTCGAAGTGACTACTTTGCATGATGTGTTCAAATACCGCTGTTCCCAAAAAACCATCATCTCTAAGTGTGGCGTGGCGGTCAACGTGACTTCCTAGTTCTTTTCGCGAGCCATTGAGGTGCATTCCGCGTAAGAATTCAAAACCAACAAGGCGGTTAAATTCGGCAAAGGTTTCTTCACAGCCTTCTGGTGTGCTCAGGTCATATCCGGCAGCAAAGGTGTGACAGGTGTCGATACAGATGCCAACACGAGACTTGTCTTCAACTTGCTCGATAATGTCGGCCAACTGCTCAAAGCGAAAGCCGAGATTAGTCCCTTGCCCAGCTGTGTTCTCAATAACAGCAACAACGCCTTCGGTTTGGTCGAGCGAGCGATTAATGGAGTTTGCAATTCGGCTTAAGCAGCTAGCTTCATCAATTTTCTTTAGGTGGCTACCAGGGTGGAAGTTGAGCAGTTTAAGGCCAAGTTGATGGCAACGTTGAAGTTCATCGATAAACGCGGTGACCGATTTTTCAATTCCCTCGGATTCAGGGTGGCCCAGATTAATCAGGTAGCTATCGTGAGGCAGTATTTGATCAGCAGAAAAACCGAACTCCGTACAGTTGCTTTTAAACGCGCTGATTTGGGTGTCGGTTAATGGTTTAGCCTTCCACTGTCGCTGACTTTTAGTGAACAGTGCAAAGGCATTTGCGCCAATTTTGTGGGCATTAATGGGCGCATTCTCTACCCCACCTGCTGCGCTGACATGAGCGCCGATAAATTTCATCTTGCCGCCTTAGCTGTAAAGACAGAGGTAGGCAGATTCAATATCGGCCTTAACGAGAAATGTCTGATTGGCTTCAACCGAGAAATTTTCTCCCTGTTTATAAGTTGTCCAGCCAGATGCATTTGGGAGCTTCACGGTCAGGCTGCCGCTGACAACAGTCATCTTCTCATCCTGACTGGTGCCAAATTCGTATTCACCTTTTGCCATTACGCCAACGGTGGCGGGTAGTGTCTCGGTCTGGAAAGCAATGGACTTGACCTGTCCGTCAAAGTATTCATTTGTTTTGAACATTGGTTGAATTTTCAGCCAGTTGAAAGAGGCGTGCATTATGCCATGAGCAATTAGAGATGTCCTGAAAAGCAGCGTATTTAACGGATCGTGATTCTGGTCACAGAATTCAGCGGGCGACCATCTATGCTTGTTATCAACAGCAATTGAAGCTGAGTTGGGTTGCTTTTTGGCCCAAATAAAACTTATAAAAAGCCGGGAGGCAAAGATGTGCATGAAGCTTGGTCCAGATGAATTTGAAACGGTGAAATCGTTAATGTCGATGACGTTATTTGCCATCATTTCAGACTGCCTGGATATTGATATAACTGAGATTAATGAGAACGATCTGATGTGTCGTGATTTAGGGATGAGTCAAGCAAAGGAATATGACATCCAACAACTCATAGCCGATATCTACGATGACCTTGAAGTTGATTTTTCGAGAGTCACGACGGTTCAGTCTTTACTTGATCAAGTCCTCACCGATCAGTTTTCACCCATCGATAGGGTGATTCATTAATCTTCCAGCCGGAAACCAATTTTAAGTGTGACCTGATAATGGCCAACGGTGCCATCAACGATATGTCCGCGAGTTTCAATTACTTCGAACCAACCTAAGTTCTTAACATTTTCCGATGCCTTAGCGATGGCATTTTTGATGGCGGCATCGCTGCTTTCTGGTGATGAACCGACAACTTCGATTAGTTTATAAACGTGTTCTGACATGGCTTTCCTCGTTCTTTTTTCTAGATTGAAGTTTATGCTAACCCTTTCTGCTAAAGGTTTCTAGCGCTACGGCTTGTATAGACGATGACTCCGAGCTAGTTCATAGGTAAGCTCTCTGTTTCTAACTAATTTAGCGTAGAGCTTAATGGACTCACTCGATATTTTCCTCAAAGAGCTTGGCGGCGTTGTCTGGGGGCCGGTTACTCTGTTTTTCCTGTTTGGTGTCGGGCTTTACCTGACAGTAGGACTCAAGCTGCTTCCATGGCGCTCTGTTGGGCGCGCATTCGGGCTTTTATGGGCAGGGCGCGATTCATCTGGAAAGGGAGATATAACCCCGTTTCAGGCGTTAATGACGGCACTTTCAGCGACGATCGGGACGGGCAATATTGCCGGTGTGGCAACTGCTATTTTTCTGGGTGGGCCCGGTGCTATCTTCTGGATGTGGATTACTGCATTGTTCGGAATGGCAACGAAGTATGCAGAAGCGGTGCTCGCGATCAAATATCGAGAGGTTGATTCACTTGGTCGTTATGTGGGTGGCCCGATGTACTACATTCGGAAAGGGATGGGTGAAAAATGGAAATGGCTTGCTTTTCTTTTTGCACTGTTTGGAACACTCGCCTCTTTCGGTATCGGTAATATGGTTCAGGCAAACTCGGTTGCCGATGCAGTTCATTCAGTTTTTGGTATTTCTGGCGAGGTAACAGGGCTAGTGATGATGGTGCTGACGGGCATTGTCATTATTGGTGGCATTGGCCGTATCGCACAGGTGGCGGCAAAACTTGTTCCTTTTATGGCGATAGCCTACGTGATTTGCGCTGTGATTATTATTCTAATCCACTTTACAGAAATTCCCGCAGCGCTTGAGCTCATTGTCTCAAGTGCTTTTAATGGGGCAGCGGCCAGCGGAGGATTTGCTGGTGCAGCAGTTTGGGCGGCTATTCGCTTTGGTGTGGCGAGGGGGGTCTTTTCCAATGAAGCAGGTCTTGGTAGTGCGCCTATTGCACACGCGGCAGCGAAAACAGATGATCCCGTTCAACAGGGAATGATCGCCATGCTTGGGACATTTATCGATACGCTGATTATCTGCACCATGACGGCACTGGTGATTATTCTGACGGGTGCCTGGACAAGTGGGGAGAATGGCGCACCACTTTCAGCGCTTGCATTTGGGAGCGGGTTGCCCGGAGGCGAGTACATTGTCACCTTTGGGCTGATTGTCTTTGCTTTTACGACCATCCTGGGCTGGAGCTATTACGGGGAACGCTGTGCAGAGTATATTTTTGGTGTGGCAGCCATAAAACCCTATCGATTACTTTGGTTGTTGGCCATTCCTCTAGGTGCAATGGGAAAGCTAGGATTGATCTGGACGCTTGCTGATGTGATGAATGGTTTGATGGCGTTACCTAATCTGATTGCTCTGGTGGTGCTGAGTCCGGTTGTTTTCCGAGTGACTAAAGAGGTGATGGAGAAAAATAGGTGAGTTTAAACCTGGGGAAATTTAGAGAGCAACTTTTACAAAAAGAAAGGGAGCTCCGAAGCGACATTAAGGCTGGTGAAGAGGCGTGCAAAACGGTTGAACTTGATCAAACACGTGTCGGGCGAATTAGCAGAATGGATGCGCTGCAATCACAAGCCATGTCTCAGGCTGCTAACCACAGGTGGGAGCAGGAATTGAAAAGAATCGCTGCCGCACTGAACAGAATCGATGAAGATGATTACGGTTACTGTCTTCGCTGCGATGAACTTATTGTAAGTGGGCGGCTGGAGATTGATCCAGCCGCTACACTCTGCGTCAAATGTGCTCGCTAGTTGAGAAAATCGTTAGCCTGGAGCGGCAGGGAAGTTATTCATCTCTTCGTCTATTTTGACCCATGATGGTGCGGATTCACACCAGATATTGGCGTCGGGTTTAAATTCGGAGGGGTCATCTAGCGTACCCGCTTTAACAATCACAAGACTAGGATAGGCCCCGGCAGTATTATAGAGATTGGAGCCACAGTTAGGGCAAAAATAGCTGTTTAATGGAGTGCCACTTCCACCAGTTGTAACGTAACAGCTAAGCTCTCCACTTGTTGAGAAGGACTCTTCCGGGATCAGAATATTGGATGAATAAGTTGAGCCCGATGCTTTTTGGCAAAAGGTGCAGTGACAGAGAGCCTTCATAATAGGTTCTGCATTACTGCTATAACGGGCTTTTCCACACAGGCAGCCACCTTCAACTTTAGCCATTATTATTCTCCTCTCAGATAGGTAAGGCATTACTTATACTCTTCTATTGTAGCGCTAACAATAGGTTGCTCAGGTGTGAGATGAAAAGTGTAATGCTTCGCGGCATGCAGAGCGCACCAAAACAATGCAAAGAAAGGTAGTGAGTTATTGGGGTTGTTTAGCCAACCCTTTCGGTCAATCAAGCGGGACGGTTGACTGGACGGCAAGAGGCCTGTTTGAGGGGAAGGCTGTACCCTGTTAAATAGGCAGATTGCCCAGATCTATTTTTGACTCACAAAGCACCACTCTGGTGCGCGGTGTTATTTTATGTCATCCTGATGCCTGTTTGGTCGGTAATCTGGGCCAAGTTCGGTATGAGCCTTTTAGCACTAACAACTTGTTCTAGCGGTTATTATTAATTTTTTGGCAGAGAGATGAGAAGAAAACCTTATTTAGCCACTAGTGGCCTATTTATTGCACCGTAGCTCGTATGGTAAAAGTGAGTTCAATTTCCCAGTACCAGCGTATTCTGGAGAACCTTAGTGATGCGGTACTCTATTTTGATCAGTCAAAAATGCTCTCCTATATCAATTCTGCGGGAGAAATATTACTGGGGGTGAGCAGCCGCCAGGTGCAGGGTCAATCGGTTGATAAAATCATCCAGTGTGTGAAAGGAACACTCGTAAAGGAGATAGAGCGGGCGCTTGAAAGTGGTACTTCGCTGGTGGAGAGGAACTTGGAGCTGGTTTCAACAGGCGGTCAGTGTGTGACAGTGGATTGCTCTATCACCCCAATTTATGAGGGTAACAACCCAAATGCAGTCTTGCTGGAGTTGCAGCAGGTCGACCGCCACCTGCAAATTTCCAAGGAGTCACAGCTTATATTGCAGCAGAGTGCCTTAAAAATTTTAGTGAAAGGGTTAGCGCATGAGATTAAAAACCCTTTGGGTGGGCTCCGTGGGGCAGCTCAGTTGCTTGAGCAAGAGCTTGAGGATGATTCTTTAAAAGAATACACGCAGATTATTATTGAAGAGGCCGACAGGTTGAAGAACCTGATGGATCGAATGCTGGGGCCTAACGCACTGCCTAAAAATAAGAAGATGAATATCCATGGTGTTCTTGAGCGAGTTCGTCTCGTCGTTCAGGCAGAGGTTTCCGCGGATGTTCATATTAGCCGAGATTATGACCCAAGCATCCCCGATGTTTACGCAGATAAAGACCAGCTTATTCAGGCTTTTTTGAATATTGTTCGGAATGCGGCACAAGCTGTGGGGGAGAAAGGGGAGATCAAAATCAAGACGAGAATTGACCGAAAAATCACTATTGGAAGCAGGCAAAACCGGCTTGTTGCCAAGATTGATATTATTGATAACGGTCCAGGAGTGAAAAAAGAGATGCAGGAGCAAATTTTTTACCCGATGGTAACGGGAAGGGCGGAGGGGACAGGCTTAGGGCTTTCTATCTCCCAGTCCATTATCAACCGTTACGATGGATTAATTGAATATACGAGAGAAGGGGGCTGCACCCTGTTTTCGGTTTACCTTCCTTTGGAGACAGGGCATGGCTGAGCAAAACAAAGTTTGGGTTGTTGATGATGATCGAGCAATCCGTTGGGTGTTGGAAAAATCACTAGAGAAGGCCGCAATGAATGTGAGGTGCTTCAGTGATGCCTCTGAGCTACTAAAAATGCTTGAGAAAGAGCAGCCGGATGCAATTGTTTCAGATATTCGCATGCCCTCTATGGATGGTTTTGAGCTCCTGAAGCGGATTCAGGAGGCATATCCTGCGCTTCCAGTCATTATCATGACGGCACACTCTGATCTGGATAGTGCTGTTTCGGCCTTTCATGGTGGGGCTTTCGAGTACCTGCCTAAACCCTTTGATGTAAATGAAGCGGTTGCAGTGATTGAGCGTGCCTGTAATTTTGGTCGCAGCCAGCGGGAGGAAAAGAGCGAGCCGGCGGAAGAACTCGCTGAGCCGGTTCAGGAGATTATAGGCGAGGCACCTTCTATGCAGGAGGTTTTTCGAGCGATTGGACGGCTAGCGCGCTCGCACATCACCGTTTTAATAAATGGTGAGTCAGGAACCGGTAAAGAGCTGGTTGCACAGGCATTGCATCGGCATAGTCCTAGAGTTAAACAACCATTTATCGCACTTAATATGGCGGC
>Ga0164315_10001325_pt1 | contig 18637 bp, 17 predicted proteins | sample GuaBasSedimGuay6_FD_113737 | JGI IMG/M metagenome (GOLD analysis project Ga0164315, IMG submission 113737) | Subseafloor sediment microbial communities from Guaymas Basin, Gulf of California, Mexico - Guay6, Core 4569-2, 0-3 cm | ecosystem: Environmental > Aquatic > Marine > Hydrothermal vents...
AATTGCTACGGCGCGATGTCACCCCTAAGGCAAGGCGGATAACCGCGGTGTCTTGTCGCGGCGTAGCTCGCAGAGCGAAGACGGAAGCCGAAGGCGAAGACGGGTATTTTAATGGGACCACGGGTTTACCCGTGGGGTTCCATTTTCATTTACAAAGAATATGCCACCGGTTCAATTTCAATTTTTTATGGGGGAAAGTCTTTTTCCTCTTTCAGTGAATTTTGTTCGGTGACAACAGATATTCTTACGGTTTATATAATCATATAGACAGCTCCTGCCGGAATCGGTTGCCATGAATCCGATCAGCTACTGTGTTGATATAGGCTTGTCATCATTCGGGCACTACAGATACACATCGTTCACCCCGGATTAACCGCGGTCATTATTTGAAGCTCCCCGCCGCAAGCGACTGGGAATCTTCGACCGTAAGGAATTCTGTCTAATTCAGATTCGCTCGCTAACCCCGCGGCAAGCCACGGGGAATGCGCTCGCTTTTGCGGTTCAAAAAAAGTCTTTTCATTTCTTTTCAGAGTGAAACCTTTTCTTGACATCGCACTTTCTCACTGCTAAGTCAACTTATAAGCATTCAGTATGTTTGTCTGACAATTAGGAAAAAATATGTTTCTGTTTTCGGGCTGTCCGGGCCGGGAACTGGAACACCGTACAGGTCAAACATTTTTTAACCTTACTACCCAATAGGAGGTGATGCTCGTTACGTTCTCACGTTACGTTGTTTTAGAAAGATTCATTACACCCACCACTAAATCAGGGAGAAACAAATGAAAAAATATCTGGTCTTACTCTCTATCGTTCTTTTTGTATTTGCTTTTACCTTAAACAACACGTTTGCCGCCAATCCGAGTAAAATAAAGGTCGGCATATTACTTCCGCTGACCGGCGTGTTTGGCGCCGTTGCTGAAACCCAGAAGGAAGGCGCACTGCTTGCAGTGGACGTCATCAATAAAAAAGGCGGGCTGGACATGCCCTGGGGCAAGGTGCAGGTGGAAGGTGTGGTCGCTGATGATGAGGCGAAACTGGATGTCGGCGTCAGGCGCTTCCGGTACATGCGATCCCAAGGTGTAAAGGCCGTCGGTGGTCAGACCTGGTCGCCCCTCTCATTTGCCATCAATGCAGTTGTTAAAAAAGACCCCCTGCCGTATTTTCCGGTTTGCGTTATGGCCAAGGAAGCTTTTGAAAAAGGAAAACTTTCCGACACCACCTTCGCCGCTGCTTTCAGTCCCTGGACGGTTGGGTACATGGACGGCTCCGCTGCGATTAAGGTGCTGGGTAAAAAGCGGATTTTCGTTCTGGCCCGCGCCGATAGCTGGGGCTGGGATATCCGTGACGGCATCTATGCCGCAGCCAAGGAATACGGCGCAGAGATTGTCGGCTATGACGAAGTCTCCAAGGGTACCGCCGACTATACAACGACCCTGCAAAAGGTCAAAGCAGCCAAACCCGACGTCTTTATTTCTGCTCAGTTTGCCGGCGATGCGGTCAATCTGCTCAAACAGTCCAACCAGATGGGTCTTCACAAAAACATGACTATTTTCAATGCCTTCATGACCAATGTGGTTGCCAAAGGGATTCCGCCCCAGGTACTGGAAGGCATTTATGCCATGCACTATTTTTATTATGACCTGAGTGAACTCGGAGATCCGGCGCTGACCAAGAGTGCCGATGAATTCACCGCCTTGTACAAGGCTAAATTTAACAAACCACCCGATGCATATGCCACCATCGCCTATGTGGCTTATATGGAAATGTTCCGCGGGTTTGAAGCCGCCGGTACCTTTGATGATGCCATGAAGGTATCCAAGGCCCTGTTGGCAAATGACGGGAAATTCAACTCCGTCAAAGGCCCTGCCCAATGGCGCAAAGAAGACCATGCGGCAGTCTACAAATATGCCGCCTTTCTCGTCAGAGGCAAGGGTCCCCAGGAAAAAAAGAATGAATGGGATCTCTTTTCCGTGGAAGGCTATCAGGGCGGCGAATCCGTCATGCCTACCCCTGAATCTTTAGGTTACTAAAGATCTGACCATCCCGGTGTCAATTTTCCCGACGCCGGGATGGTCCTTCTTTGAAGAGGTTTAATGTGAATATACCTGCGAGTCCGGAAATCATTCGAACGGATAATGTAACCAAGAAATTTGGCGAAATGGTGGCAGTTGATCATGTCAATTATTCGCTGCATGAAAATGAAATTGCCGGTATCATCGGGTCCAACGGTGCCGGGAAAACCACCTTTTTCAATCTGATCACCGGATACTACCCGCCGGAAGAAGGCACGATCTGGTATAACGGCAAAGACATCACCGCGCTGCCCGCCCAAAAAAGAGTGTCTCTTGGGATGATGCGGACCTTTCAGTTGACATCGACCTTCGATAACCTGACGGTAACCGACAACCTGGTCCTGTCATTTTTCAGGGCCCATAAAAAACATTCTCTGTTCAATCTGTTTTTTACGCCCCGCAACCGTCACCGCAAACATGAGAAAATTGAAGCATGCCTTGAAACGTTCGATCTTCAGAGTGTGGCTCAACGGGATGTCAAACACCTTTCACTCGGAGAAAAACGCAGGCTTGAAATTGCCATGTCCATTTTAGCCGAGCCCAAAGTGCTGCTGCTGGATGAGCCCCTGGCCGGTTTGAGCGAAACGGAAATAAAAGGCGTTCTGGATGTTTTACGATTGAATTTCAGCAAGCAGACAATTCTAATCGTCGAGCATAAAATTTCCAAGGTTGAAGAATTTCTGGAAAGACTGACCGTCATGCATGACGGTAAAATCATTGCTGACGGCCCGTGTGAAGAATGCCTGATGGCACCGGAAGTACGCAAAAGCTACTGGCAGATTGACTAAACCCCAAGGTTGCATAAACAATACTAGAAGTAATCTCAAAACAGGGTACGGAGTATACCATGCCTTCCGATACAATTTTGGCGGTCCACGACCTGAATGTCGCATATGGGGAATCTAAAGTACTGTTTGACGTTTCGATTCATATCGATACCAATGAGATCGTATCATGCGTTGGGCGAAACGGTGCCGGGAAATCCACTCTACTGAAGACCATTGGCGGATTTATCAAACCGACCACCGGATCGATTAAATTCGCAGATACCAGTTTGGTCGGCATCAAGTCTTACAATATCGCCAAGATGGGTCTGAAGTATATTCCTCAAGACAAGAAAGTGTTCTCGGATTTAACTGTCAGAGAAAATATGGAACTTGGCAGCTATGCCACCCAGGACTACAACTGGGACAAGGTCACCGAATATTTTCCCAAGCTGAAATCGCTGATGGATCGCAAAGCCGGCTACTTGAGCGGTGGTGAGCGTCAAATGCTGATGATCGGCAGAGCCCTGCTGGGGGACCCCCAGGTGCTATTAGTGGATGAACCCACGGAAGGACTCGCCCCGAGTATTGTGACCCAGCTCCAAAATGTTTTTCTGGAATTGAGCAAAAAAGCGGCGCTGGTAATTGTCGAGCAAAACCTGTCCCTTGTCAGTGCCATTTCCCAAAGGGTGTATGCGGTAAAAGAAGGCCGGATCGTACATGAAATTTCAGACGAAGGTGAAATCAAAAGCAATGTCTGTGAAAAATATCTCTAACCCGGAATCAGGATAAAAGGAATCTTCAATGGTTAAAGCATTCAAATGGTCATGGGGACTTCTGCTGGCTTTTTTCTGTTTACTGCTGGTTCGGGTATTCTTACCACTCCCTTTTGCCAACGAAATTATTATTTTTGCCATCTATACGATGGGGTGTAATTTCCTTTTAGGGCGCGTGGGTTTCATTTCCTTTGGGCAACCGGCCTATCTGGCAGTGGGTGCCTATGGCACGGCATTCTACCTCTTTTATTTCGGTTCTAATCCTTATATTGGCATACTCTTAGGCATTGTTGCCGGGGTGGTAGTAGCCCTGATTGTAGGCCCCTTCTTCGTGCGCCTGCGTAGTGATTACTTTGCCCTGGTAAACCTGGCATTGGCCGTCATCATGTTCTATCTGTTCGAAAAAATTCTGGCGAAAATCACCCATGGTGACAATGGTCTGTGGTTTTTAACCAAAATGACCGCCACGCCCGGCTTGGATCTCGGTAGCCCCAGCGACTTTTTCATTTTTGTCTTCCTGATAGCCTTTGTGGTCTGGGTCTTGTATAAATACCTGGACGATTCCATATTCGGCGCCTGCTGTCTGGCCACAAAAACCAACGAGGACAAACTGAAATTCCTGGGATACAGCAACTTCAATATCCGCTGGCTGGCTTTTGTTATCGCCAATACAACCACCGCTCTGGCCGGATCCCTGTACGCTGTGTATTTCGGCTTTGTAAGCCCGGAAATGACAGCACCGTCCCGGGTAGCCGATCCCGTGATCGTCACGCTGCTGGGGGGCGTGGGCACGCTGTACGGGCCCATCGTCGGGGCTTTTGCCTATACAGGCATGAAAGACCTCATCAGTGGTTACATCGCCAACTGGGAACTGTTTATCGGTCTACTTCTGGTTTTCATCATGCTGGCAGGTGAAAAAGGAATATGGGGAACCCTGGAGCCTATTCTTAAAAAAATATTTTTCAGGAAGAACAATCCAACCAATTAAATACTTGGAAAACGGCACGCATTATGGATACACAACTATTGATATCTGGCGTCATTTTCGGGCTGAGCATCGGAAGCGTTTTTTTTCTGCTGGCCATTGGTCTTTCTTTGTGCTTTGGACTTATGCGCATCATCAGTATGGATCAGCTTCTGTACTACGCCATCGGCGCTTACATTACCTATACCCTGTTCCGTTTTACGGGAAGCGTGTGGGTTGGTGTTTTAGGGGGTATGGTCATTTCCGGCCTGGTCGCTTTTGGTGTTGAACGCTTTATCTTTTTACGGATTTACGAAAGGGACATCACCTTTACCATGATTGCGTCCTTCGGAATTCTGATTGCCGGTGTGGGGGTCATTAAGTCTATCTGGGGTCTGGCGCCGTTGCCGGTGCCTTCTCCCATCGGAGCCATGGCGACCATTTTTGGTACTGAGATACCGGTCTATCGGTTGATCGTTATCGTCATCTCCATTCTGGTGTATGTCGGCATCTGGGCCTTTTTGAATAAAACGATTACCGGTAAAGCCATACGGGCCGGTATCGAAGACATTGAACACGTGGAAGGTCTGGGGATCAATGTCTACAAGCTGTTTACGACAACCTTTATTATTGCCGGTGTACTGTCCGGGCTGGCAGGCGGCCTGCATGCCCCCCTGATAATGGTGGATCCTCAGATGGGACTGGAAGTGCTGCCATTTGTTTTCATGGTGGTAATTATCGGCGGATTGGGCAGCATCAAAGGTACGCTGGTATCGGCGTTTATCGTTGGTCAGGTCATTTCCTTAGGGGCCATCATTTACGGACCGCTGGCTCAAATGGCGCCGTTTGCCATTATGTTGCTTATCCTGCTGATAAAACCCACCGGTCTTTACGGCAGCAAGCTGTTGAAACGATAAGGTTTAGAATTATGAATCAGAAAATAGGCGTCATCGGTCTGGGTATAATGGGATCCGCCATCTCGGCCAACCTGCTCAAGGCCGGTTTTACAGTGATTGGATATGATATTCGACCCGAGTCTATCCAAACGCTGGAAGACCATGGCGGCAGCGGGTCTACCTGTGTTCGTGAGGTAGCCGAGGCTGCCGAAGTCGTCATCACCTCGCTTCCCAGCGTGGCTGCCTTGCAGGAAGTGGTCAGCGGGCCGGATGGTCTTTTGACAGCCGCCAAAACAGGCTTGATCGTTGTTGAAGTCAGCACATTCCCCATCGAAGCCAAACAGGAAGCGTTCGACCTGCTGAAAAAAACGGGTACGGTTATGCTCGACTGTCCTTTGAGCGGCACCGGTGCCCAGGCAGTCAGCAAAGATCTGGCGGTGTATGCTTCCGGGGATCGACAGTTATACGAAAACTGCAAGCCTGTGTTTGACGGTTTTGCGCGGGCCAACTATTATATCGGCGAGTTCGGTACGGGTTCCAGAATGAAGTTCATTGCCAACCTCCTGGTGGCCATTCACAACGTTGCTTCAGCCGAAGCCTTTGTGCTGGGAATGAAAGCAGGTTTGGACCCGGAACTAATTTACAGGGTCATCAGCGACGGGGCAGGTACCTCACGTATGTTCGAAGTCAGGGGCCCCATGATGACGGCCGGGGAATATGACACGGCCACCATGAAGGTGGGTGTTTTTCAAAAAGATCTGGATATTATCACCGCTTTTGCAAAAAACCTGCAGTGTCCCACCCCTTTGCTTTCCACGTCCTGCCAGATTTATACCCAGGCCCTGGCCGGCGGCCGGTCCCATCAGGATACCGCCTCTGTCTGCGCGGTGCTGGAAGAAATGGCAAACTTGAATAGAGGAGCTAAACGTTCTTCTGACTGATGGTTGCAACAGACACGTTTCATGAAATTCCCGGCTTAGTGATATTTCATCCCAAATCAAACAGACGGAGTAGAGAATGACCTCGAAAATTCATCCCATACGGATTCCTTTTCAATTGCCGGTCAACGAACAAAGAAAAGTCGATCGGATTGTCTATAGCTATGTAGTGACCGGAGAACAGTTGTGTTTGGTAGATACAGGACCGGTTGGCGGTGAGCATTTCATTGTCACGGCGTTGTCCGAAATGAAATTATCAGAAAAGGACGTAAAACGTGTAATCAACACGCATGAACATCCTGATCATGTGGGCGGAAATACGTTTTTCAAAGAGACTGCCCAGCCCAGATTTGCCTGTCATGCCAAGGCAGTTCGCTGGATTGAGTCTCTGGAAAATCAATTCAAAGAACGGCCGGTCTATGGTTTTTATTCTCTGGCCGGTCAATCCATCCAGGTTCATCAGCAATTACAGGACGGAGACGAAATTGATCTCGGAGGTGGGACAACATTAACGGTTATTTTTACACCCGGCCATTCACCCGGATCCATTTCCCTGTTCTGTCCCCAGGACGGATCCTTGATCGTGGGAGATGCTATTCAGCCGGTTGACAACCTTCCGCTTTACAATGATTTGGCCCTGACCCGCGAATCATTGAAACGATTGATGGCTCTGCCAGACGTGAAAAGAATGTATCTGGCCTGGGTGGAAAAACCTTTCATGGGAAATGAGATCAAAAAGACGCTTATGACCAGCTTGGATTATCTTGATCGGGTTGACACTACAGTGAGGCAAGTAGCAGGGGAACTGCCGCAAAATTCAACTCCCGAAAATATCACCCGGGAGGTTTTAATACGGATGGGTTTGGAGCCACCTCCTGTCATGCCCATGACCGTTGAAAGCATCATGACCCATTTGTCCTAACCTGGACATTTCATGAAACGTTCGGGCAAAATGTAATCGCGCTAACAGGGCAATTTTCGGCCACTTCCCGAATGCAGCCGATTTCAACGACAACACTTTGAACCGCATGGGCTTTCATGTCTTGACGCATTTCGAAATATTCACAACTGGTACATGCAACACAACCAATGCAGGCAACCGAATCCAATTCCACGCTGTACGCCATATAGCCCCACAGAAGATCATATCAATAGACTGTTGGCGATATCCTCATCGGTTATCAGCACATCCAGATAGCGTCCATTCAGCGCACCGATAATGCCGTTCAGCTTTTCCATGCCAAAAGCGATACCCACCTTGTGTTTGATATTTTTCAATTCTTCCAGAGTCAATCCGATTACGCGTTCATCCCAATCCGAAACACAAGGGATGCCATTGATATCGAAACAGCGCCCGCATATGGCCCCCACCGCCCCGGCTTTTTTCAAAACCGTATAGTCCTGTTCTTCCATCATACCGGACTGCCGGAGCAATCCCTGCCGGTTAAGTAGTCCGATCCCCACCAGCGCGAGGTCGGTCTTGCGGGCGATGCCTAATATTTCAGCAACGCTTTTCTCCTGCAACAAGGCTTTTTTAGTATGTTTATCCTTGACGACCACCGGAGATTGCAGAAAAAGCGGTTTAGCACCGAGTTTCTGCCCCAGCATCATCGTAAGCATATTGGTATCTATTCCTTCAATGGTTCCCATGCCACCGCTGAGTTGAATGATGGTAAGGTCATCGGCATCCATTTCATCCATATTGTTAATCATGTGCCTAAGCGTTCTGCCCCAGGTGACACCCAGTATCTTGTATCCGGTGGCAATCCTGCTTAAATACCGTGCTCCGGCCTTTCCGATTTGATCAAAGGGGGTCTCTCCATTATACGCAACAGTCCTGACAACAACGGTTTTCTTGAGACCATATTTTTTGGCCAGTTCAATTTCCATTTCAATGAGATTGCTCATGGGATCGTTAATCGTGATGGAAACAATCCCCTCTTCAACCGCTTTTTTCAGGATACGGCCAACCTTGAAACGACTGATACTCAAAAGAGTGGCAATTTCCTCCTGGGTCTTTTTTTCGTTGTAATATAGATAGCTTATCTCTATTATATCCCGTCGCCCGATACCGCGCATTGATTTTCCACCTGTACGTTAAGCTTTAATATGCACGGAAATCGTATTCCCGGGTCTTGATATCCACTGGAAATTTTCTGACTTCAGTGATGAAATCACGGAGGTTGTCCGAGGCTGCTTCGAAAATCTTTTCACCCTTTTCAACACTGGCCAGGAGTGGGTTGCCAATGGTGGCCTCATCACCATATTCATGGTGCTCCATGGGGATAAAAATATTTTCGGTACCCTGAAAGACAACCGTGGGAACGCCGTCTTTTTTAGCGAACTCCGGTCCCAGCCATGCGGGCGCATGCGCCTTGTGATTATGGGCGCGGTCCATATGGCAGGCCTTTTCGTTATACGCCAGGCACTGGGATGTTTCCATTTCTCCGGAATGCCAGCCGACTTTCTCCTCCAACAGATGGGCAATGACCTGGGTTCTACGTTCGGTCGGCGTCATATACCAGGCCACAAATGCACCTGATTCGTACCGCAGCCGACGAAGTGCTTCATCAACCACTTTGGTGTTTGAAGCGTGCTGGCTCACAAAGATCAATTTATTGAAACCGTGAAAAACGAGGCTCTTGCCGATCTCGTATACAATCCGCCTGAGGGTCTCACCGGTGAAGGTTAGCGAGCCCACACCTTGATTCATTTCACCCATATGATGCGGGGAATAGCCCACCGGAATCAACGGCGTGTAGGGCACTTCCGCTTTGTAGGCAGCTCTTATGGTTGTTTCAAGCGATGCTATGGAATCGCATGCCAGTGGGATATGCGGTCCGTGTTTTTCCTGACTCCCGATGGGTATCAGAGCAATATCCGTGGTTTTTAAAATTTCCTTTACATCCGGGTACGACATCTCTTCCATTGCATAGGTCCAAAATTTCTCAGCCATTTTTCCTGTCTCCTTCCTGAAGTATTAAACAGATAAATTGTGTCCATGAACGTTCTTTCCGGCAACTGCTCACTTGAGCATCCGTTGCTCTAATGTATACAATAAATAAACCACCCACCTGACCTTGTCAAGAAAAAAATACCTGTTCCGGAAAATAGCGATACCGCGTACAAAGGTCTGCGGGGGTTCGTTTTAAAGTCGGGCAACTGTCTGAGATCGTTAGGCGCCTTAGGAGCGAGTTTTGGCCGACTTTAAAGCGAATTTCCGCAGACCGCCAAGACAACCCCGCTTGAGTTATGCGGAGAACCGGTTTTAAGAAAGGTGAAATTTAACGGTGTACGGGGGGGGGGAAACAAAATGCAGGGATTTTTTTACTTCACGACAAACGTGAGAGATAATTGGAACCCTCTACGCCCAAACCATAGCTAACACTGGTAAATGCATTGGTTTGGTTGATTTTTTCTTTTCCAAACATTTCCTGAAAATACTTTTTTATACATGCAATGTGTGACGAACCACCTGTTAAAAAGACCACATCAATTGCTGGCGGAGACAAAGCCGCATCCACTAAAGTCGATTCAACACATTTTGTTATCTTGTTGATATCCTCATGAATAAATTCTTCAAATTCATTTCTGGTAACGCCTTCTTCAATATTTTGTTTCAAGCTCTCGAAAATTATTTTTGATTCATTCTTGGAAGATAGGTCGATTTTATTTTTCTCGATTGCCTGGAACAACATATACCCATAATTGTCTTCTATTAAATCAATAAGATTTTCCAATAGTTCCGGTTTATCAGCACCTGATTTCATTTCGCGAATACTTTGCAGTGTCTTAGGTAACCGCAGTTGCGGTATCAGGTGCCATTTGCACAATTTTCTCATCAGGATTTTTGGGAATCCCAATGAAAAATCGCCCATAAAAGATTTAACGTTAACATCTTTTCCAAAATGCACAGCAATTTTTTCCCACATTATCTTCGAATCAAATGTATCACCGCCAATATACGCGCCATTCAATGATAAAATATTTTTCCTGCTATCAATTTCCCTATTCGGATTGCCCCCCTTAACTTTCATAATTGTAAAATCCGATGTGCCACCACCAAAATCACCGATTAAAACAAGTTTTTCTTCTCCTGAAGAGAGTCGGCTTTCATATGATAGAGCAGCGGCTATAGGTTCATATTGCATGTAAATATTTTTAAACCCTGCTTTTTGGGCTGCCGATTTCAATCTTTCTTCGGCAAGTTTGTCCCTGTCTTTGTCTTCAGAAAAGAAAACAGGTCTTCCAAGCACAACACTGTCAACGACTGAATCTACGTATTTTTCCCCTTCACTTTTTATTTTTTTTAATATTATTGCTATCAAATCGTCGAGCTTATAATATTTCCCACGTATTTCAGTGGAGTGAAAGCTTTCATCGGGCAAAAAAGCTTTTATTGATTGCATGAATCGACCATATGCATCATTCTCAATATAATTATTGATCGCTTCTTGCCCTACGAAAAATTTCTTTTCCTCCGGGTCAAAATATAGAACGGATTTTAATGTGTTCCCTCCTGTATTAAATTGATCGACATCAATAACCTCTACATTGCCGTTTACATTCACAGCTAATGCAGAATTGGTAGTGCCGAAATCTATACCAAAAATTATAACCGACATATTGTGTAAACTCCTGTTTATTGCTTTTTTTAAACAGGAATATAATAATACCGATTCGTTTTTCGTCAACACACGACACCCTAACCCGCCTTAGAGCTAATCGGTCACTATTTAAGCTTTTCCAGATCCATCATCATATTAATACCTGTACATCGTATTATCGGAATGATAGGCTACATTTTTTCGCGAGCCCTGAGGTCGATGGGTGATCCCTGTGCGATCGTGAAACTGTCTGAGATCTTTAGTGACTGTTATGCCGAACAGTATGATGCTTATCGAAATATCTCAAATTTGATCGCTTTGATATAAATTCATGTTTAAATCTTGGCACTGCTCGGCATTACAGACACTTAGAACGAGTTTTTCACGGTCGCACAGGGATTAAACATCGGCCGTGATATACACCTATTTTTTTGTTTATAGTCCCGTAAAATCGAGGAATTTGCCATGCAATATGAAGCGCCAAATTGCGCCCGATGCCCTTATAAAATCTCAGACCGGATTTGCCGCACAGAAGAAGGTAAAGCTCCCAATTTCTGCCCCACAAGAAATATGCCTGAATGCCTGGAACAAAGTCTGAAGGAATTCGATGATATCAATGGTATCCGAGAATTTGCCAGACAGGCCTCTATTCAGGAAGCAGACGGATATATGAATCGAGGTCTCGGATACGCGCATGTCAGAGCCCAAAAAACACGTATCGAGGAAATCATGGAGTTTGCTGAGAAGATGGGCTATAAACGCCTCGGTATTGCTTTCTGTATCGGCTTGGAAAAAGAGGCAAGCGTTGTTGAAAAGATTTTTTCAAATAGAGGGTTTGACGTAATCTCAGTGGTCTGCAAGGTGGGCAGAACCCCCAAGGGTCTCATTGGTATCGATAAAGATCAGCAGATCGATCCAACCGCAGAAGAGGCCATGTGCAATCCTGTCTTACAGGCCATGGTCCTGAATAAGGAAAAATCCGATTTTAATGTGCTTATTGGTTTATGTGTTGGCCATGATTCTCTGTTTTTCAAGTATGCAGAGGCTCCCTGCACCGTCCTAGCAGTTAAAGATCGTTTACTCGGCCACAACCCACTGGCAGCAATATATAACATAGACCACTATTATCGTTGCCTGATGTAAAAAAGACAAATTCTGAGGTAATATATATGCATACCATAGCCATCCTGCCCGGTGACGGCATCGGGCCCGAAGTCATGACGGAAGCGACCAAGGTTTTGGAGACCGTTCAGAAGCAATTTGACCTTGAATTGACATATCGTTATGCCGACGTCGGCGGTATTTCCATCGATAGACATGGAGAGGCGCTTACCGAGGAGACTATTGCAATCTGTGAGAATGCCGATGCCGTGCTGTTCGGCTCTGTGGGCGGCCCAAAATGGGAAACGCTTCCTCCGGAAAGACAGCCCGAGCGCGCTGCTCTTCTTCCGCTTAGAAAACGATTTAATCTATTCTGCAATCTTCGACCCGCATCGATGATTCCATCGTTAGCCGCTAATAGTCCCCTTCGGCCGGAAATCGTGAAAAATGGCTTTGACATCCTGTGTGTCCGGGAACTGACAGGCGGTATTTATTTTGGTCAGCCCAAAGGGCGTGAAGGAACAGGCGCAGATGAGAAGGCTTTCGACACGATGATCTACACCCGCAGCGAAATTGAACGTATCGCCCGAATGGCCTTTGGCTATGCCATGAAACGGCGTAAAAAAGTCACCTCTGTTGACAAAGCCAACGTCCTGACTACGATGGTCATGTGGCGGGAAATTGTCACCCAGGTCGGTCGCGAATTTCCTGAGGTCGTTTTAAATCATATCTACGTCGACAACGCGACCATGCAGTTAATCCAGAACCCTCATCAGTTTGACGTGTTGCTCTGCGGAAACATGTTCGGGGATATTCTTTCAGATGAATGTGCCATGCTCACCGGATCCATGGGGCTTTTGGCCTCAGCCAGTCTGAACGAAACAGGTTTCGGGTTATACGAACCCGCGGGTGGCACAGCACCCGATATTGCCGGTAAAAACATTGCTAATCCAATTGCTCAGATCCTGTCTGCCGCCATGATGCTGCGATTCAGCCTGAATCAGGACAAGGCAGCCGCAGCAGTAGAGAAAGCTGTTTATGCCGCTCTCGCGGATGACATTCGCACCCGTGACATCGCAAGTGATTCGTCAACAGTAGTAAACACATCCGAAATGGGTGACGCTATTGCAGAACGCATTCGCGTTTAATACCCACGGTCAAATTAATTTAGCCCTGTACTCTATCGTACTTTCTATATATGATTCTATTACATTACGGAAATCATCGGCAACTTTACGAAAGCCAATGCCCAATGCAAGATCGTTATCAAATGCTACCTTCTTTATTTTTCCCTTAAATTCTCTAATTCCATCCAGACCTAATACAGGAAAATGCAAGGTAACATCCCCCTCTTTTTTTATTAATAGCTCCTCCATTTGATCAATGGAATCTGTTCTGAACTTGCATCCAGCGACACTGATATCGGTGACGATACCTTTTACCTCAATATTCTTATATATTAGGGCTGCCGGGATATAGCTACTAACCCTTGGAGAATCACGATACTCTATTTTTTCAACCACGTCAGGATAGGATAAAAACGTCACCTTAAAAGGATCTTCGTTCTCTCCCAGAATAGATGTGTTGAATCTGTAAACGTCGCCCAAGTGGGTGTAACGTACAACCAAAGATGTTCCTTCTAATAAGAGATCCTCACTGCTTATGATGGTAGGCGTTTTGATAATGACGAAGGCATCAGGCTTCACACCAATGAGGTAACTTGGAAAAATACCCTTAACGCCTTTGATCGATAGAAACAGATCAGAAGACAGTTCTATATTCAGGTGAGTACTCTGATTCTTCTTTAATTTCTTTTTCCTGACCATCTGAGATCCTCCTATTCATATCATAAACATACACTTCTCATATCCTATTACCACTAAATTAGGAACAATGCAGGGTCAGGCATATGACCCTACGATGTAGATAGACGAGCTGGTTAAGATGCCGGCAATAAAAAATAAATAGGATAACCGGACAAACCTGTACTTTTTCCGGGCCAGATACTGTCCCATAGTATATATTTCACGAATCTGGGTTTCATAAACTGCGTTTGAATCATTCATCATTGTTTCCATGGCATTTTTATACTCGCTATAGCTCATGATAGTAAAGGATCCAAAAAACAATAGATTAAATGAAGTATTGTTGAGATCAGGCCCTGAGTCTAACTTGTTGCCGGTCTTTATTTTAGGCATTGCTGCAAATGCCGCCATCACTATGGTCAGAACGCAGAACCCGATCAGAGTAACGGCAGCCAGATGAGACCGTTCTTCATACAGAAACCCTGTAGAAAGTGGTATCATCAGAGATGCAATGGTCAGCATCATATTAGCCTTTCTATCGGCCATTGTACTTAAAGTTACGTGATGAGCGCGCGTTTGACGAATCATCTGGTCCAGATGGGCTGAATGTTGCATTATCTGCATGGCCAAACTCCTTTATTCAGTTTTCTCTATTCCGGATAGTTCTTTAAGTATTTTTTCCAGGTTTTCCAGTTCCCTCCCGTAACCAGTCCAATCGCCATTACGCAGATGTGTCTTGGCTTTCGTATAATGGTCCAGGGCCATCACACCCAGGTTGGATAATCCTTCACCCTCTATTTGCGGGATAACCAGGGAAGCCGGCTGTTTCGGGGTTATTTCAACATCCAGGATACGGCTCAAGGCCCTGTCCAGAGTTTCCTCCATAATCAGGCGATTGCCAAAAGCGACGATGACCCTTTTGAGTTCCGGCAGGGAAGCAGCTCTTGATTCTTCGGGCCGGGGGACGCGCGCACTTGCTCGCTGGGGTTTTACCGCAGTACCGGATTGAGGGGTGTCGGTTGGGGACATTTGGCTTTCTTCCTGGATGGCTTCCAGATATACCGGCTCCACATAAATAAAGGTCTCACCGACGGGAATAGCCAATAAATTACCCCGGATGACCCGGGAACCTCTCTGCCCCCACAGACTCAATTCTCGGGAAATTTCCGTTTGTTGATCCACCCTGGCTTCAATCTGCATCGGTCCATAAACCAGTTTTTCCTTGGGCAGCTTGTAGACCAGCAGGTTGCCATAGTTGGGCAAATCACATCGGGCCGCCAGCCAGCCGATCATATTATCTTTCTTGGAAGGGGTGAAAGGAGACATCAGGAAAAATTCTTCCCTTTGCTCTTCAGGCAGCTTGAGAATGATGTAGTAAGGTTCCATTTCTTGACGGCGATCCCCATAAACTTCATCCGGAATTTGCCAGAGGTCCTCCTGGTTGTAGAAAACCTGGACATCTTCCATGTGATATTTCGTGTACGTCTCCATTTGGATTTTAAAGAGATCCTTGGGGTAGCGAATATGCGCTTTCAGTTCTGCGGGCATATCCTTGAAAGGCTTAAACAGATCCGGGAAGATCTGCGCATAGGTTTTGATGATGGGGTCTTTTTCATCGATCACGTAGAAGGCAACATCTCCGTTATAGGCATCGATGGTGACCTTGACGGAATTGCGGATGTAGTTAAGCCGTCTTTTTTTAAATTTTCCGTAAGACCTTTGGGAATAAGGATACATCGCAGAGGTCGTGTAGGCATCTTGGATCCAATAGAGCTTGCCGTTGGAAACAACCAGATAGGGATCACCATCATAATCGAGAAAAGGGGCAATCGCATTCGTTCGCCGGTAAACCCGCCGGTTAAACATGATGCGACTTTCCGGATTCAAATAGGTGGTAAAGAGTATCTGGGGATCAAAAAACTCAATGGCAAACAAAAGCCTTCTGAAAAAAGATTTGATATGGATACCTCCCGTGCCCTGGTAGGTGGTATAAACATTTTTGTCCCCCTTGGGATAATCAAATTCCTGGGCTTCTGTCTTTACCAGTACATACGCATCCGTTTTTTCGCCATAATAGATCTCGGGGCGCACGACCTTCAGGTCCGGTTCAAAAGAAGGTGGCAGGTCTTTGACAAAAAGGCGGGGAAGTCCCTCGCTGGTCACTTCATTGACCGGGCTTGCAGCCAGACCGTAGCCATGGGTATAGGTGAGGTGTCTGTTGACCCAGGTATTGGCCTGGGGAGGCAACTTATTGACCACCAACTCCCGGGCGGCCAGCATGATCTGACGATACTGACCGTCGACGATGTACCGATCGACGTCGACATTGTTAAAATCGTAATACAGTCGTATGGCTTGAATCTGCCGGTAAGTTTGAAGCAGTGGGCGCTCGTCCCAAATCCGGATATTTTGGATCGTTACATCATGCTGCTTGAGATCCTGGGCAGTGAGCTCGTTCTTCACTTCAAAGTTGACTACTTTGATTTTATTCAGATTGTAGGCCTTGCGGGTAAAATCAATATTGTAGGCGATGTAGGGAGCTTCTTTGGCAAGCTCGTTGGGTTTGACTATCAATTTTTGGGCCAGCATGGGGACCCCTGTTCCCAACCCCAACATGACTCCTATCCAGATTGCCGCACTAATCCAGATTAATTTTGTCCTGATTTTAAAGGCATTGATAAAAAGAACTATGGCAAATCCTATGGAGACAAGGACGATTACCTTATAAGCCAGGATCTTGATGTGAACATCGGTATAGCTGGCGCCGAAAGCCGGTCCCTGGTCGGAATATAAAAGCCCGAACATTTTCAGACGATAAGCCCAGGCCAGAAGCAGCACAATGATTCCACCCAGAAAAATGAGATGCTTTTTAACGTTTTCCGCAAGGGTGATTTTAGGCAGGGCCGTTTGGGTACCCATGGCTTGATCGAGGTCACCCTCTATTTTCAGGGCACCGTTTTTCAGATACCAGGCCATCGTGGCCGGTACAGCCACGATAAAAAGAATCAGCAATCCATTTTGGATAAAGATGTAAAAAGGCAATGAAAACAGGTAAAAACCGAGGTCCCGGTTAAAAACAGGGTCGGTGCTGCCAAAAGGTTGCTGATACAGATAACGCAGGAGCAAATCCCATTGAGCGGAGCCTTTTGAAGCTATATAAATGGGAAGAAACAGAATAAAAGCGGTCACCAGGGTTTTTAGCATTGCAGGGGAAAGGCCAAATTGCGAAACATAATTGTCGGCAATTTTAAAGCCCCCCCCTGTCCCAACGGGCGGGTTTAAACGATTGGCGGCGTAAATGTTCACACCGATGATCAGAGTCAAAAGCAGCCAGACCATCAATCCAAACCCGAATTTGCCCATCAACATGGTCCAGAAAACAGGCGAAAAGCCCAAATTTTCAAACCATAACCAGTCTGGATAAATCGAAGTACCTATCCACAGCAATAGAACACCAACAATTCCGATACCGATAACAATTAATTTTTTTTGCATAATATTCCTTATATGTATTTGGCAATGACGTCATAGACACGAATGCAACTATCAAACCCTTTGACTTTACCCTACGGTATGGGAAATATGCCTCAAATGTCTTCCGAAGAACAGCTTTTTCTTTTTCTTCATTAAAATAACCATAAATAACGGTAGCAATCAAAGCGAACACTATCATAAGAATGGGACGAAATACGTTTTAAACAAGATCGAGGTGACAAGAATAAATCATTCAATGAATGATGATAAAGTATTTGATTGATATGCTTTGCAGATTAGAAAGACCCCTGTTTTTTTATCGGAGGTAGCCATGAGTCTTTGTCATGTGGGGACAAAAAAAGGGTTACGCAAAATGCGTAACCCTTTTTTTTGTTGCCAGAACCTTCTATTCTACTTGATTATCTTGAGCATCGTCACCAGGAGCCGCGCAGGTATCACTGCCGGCATCACCTTGGCTGACTGTCCCTTCCCCCACGTCACCGTGGTTCTTGCCACCACCGGCATAAACCGGAGCTATAGCTACACTCATAAGAAGGGCCAATGAAATCAGGATTGCATATATTTTTTTCATAATTCTTCCTTTCTTTGTTTTCAATATTTTTTCTTTAAACAGCTTCCTGCGTTTAAAACTGTTTACATCGGTACGATAATTATTTCGGATTCCTCAGTTTCTGGATCGTCACTCACCCCATTGCCAGGGCCGTAAGTGCCATCCCGTGGGGAAAGTCCGGTACCATCACCGGGCCCGTAGCTATTGCCGTTTTTGTTTCTGTCTCTATTCTGGAGTCCTTCTTTGTCACTGTCGCCGGGACCGGTTCCATCACAATCACTGCTGCCCGAGCCACCCTTTCCTTCACCTCCGGATCCTCCATTACCAGAGCCTTTGGCTAAAAATAAGTCAGTGGTGTCGCCAGTGAGTCCAGCGCTGATTGTCTCTTCCGGTTGAATGGAAACAGGTGATATGTTGTGACTTATTGCTGGAGATACAGATAAAAACAGGATAAACATTAAGCAAGATAACATGGTCAGTTTTTTCATTGTAAATCACTCCAATCATTTAAATAAATTTTAACAAAACCCATGGAATCTCACGGGTAAACCCGTGGTCCCATTAAAATACCCGTCTTCGCCTTCGGCTTCCGTCTTCGCTCTGCGAGCTACGACGTGACAAGTCCGTCTTCGCTCTGCGAGCTACGACGTGACAAGTCCGTCTTCGCTC
>Ga0164315_10001326_pt1 | contig 18636 bp, 12 predicted proteins | sample GuaBasSedimGuay6_FD_113737 | JGI IMG/M metagenome (GOLD analysis project Ga0164315, IMG submission 113737) | Subseafloor sediment microbial communities from Guaymas Basin, Gulf of California, Mexico - Guay6, Core 4569-2, 0-3 cm | ecosystem: Environmental > Aquatic > Marine > Hydrothermal vents...
ATTACTTACGCTTCATCACTCTTATGATTCAATCTGTTTTCTCTCAATTTTTCGACTAACTTTTTACTATCCAACTTTTCGAAAGTAATTAAAACTTCTTTATTATCCAATTTCTTTCCTTTTCCCATTAAAATCTTATGAAAATGGAACAGTTGAACACTCATTAGCCCCTAGTTGATATTTTAAAATTGAACAATTGAACACTCATTTTACCCATATTGACATCTAAAACTGAACAACGGGACATTAAAAAATATTTAACAAAATCAACTACTTATTTTTATTCTTTTTTCTTACATAACAGAATTGAAGATTAATCATTGAAGATTGACAAAGCGAATGCCATGATAGAACGCTGATTGTCATGATTGTCATGATTTTCGCTGATTAATATTAATGCGTTCAACCTTGATTAGATATAATAATGAATATAGTTTCTTAAATCGATTGGCCTTTCCAATAGGGGATGCGTTGATAACTGATAACAGATAAGAAATAACTGAAAACTGAAAAAATGAAACAAAACCCTTGGATTATCCTGCCTGAAGTACCGGATGAAATCTATACAGATCGTGAGGACATTATTGAGCGTTTGCTCAAGAATGCGTATGAAGCCATTGCGCGTCGCACTCCCTAAGACGACTTTTTCGAGAGAGGATGAGATTCAAAAATAATCGCTTTTTCCAGATTAATACCCGAGATGACAGCAGAATAAACATATTTGACGGTATTTTTGACTTTGAAAGCTTGATTGATTTCCTTTACAAAAGGATCGGTGGTTTCTAGAATAATCGTTCGTGTAATGGTTTCCAAGACAGCTTGACTGAGGTGCTTATTAAATAGCGTCACTAAATCGGTCAACGCCATTTTTAATGTTAAATTATCATACGCCGGTGTGCTGACAATCAAATTCCAATAATCATTCATCTCGGCATCAAAAGCTTTGAGCATTAACAATGAAAGCTGCCCTTTTTCTTGTTTGAAAATTTGGGTCATTTTACCCAATTCTTTCACCAATATTTCATTATCCATCGGTAAACTCCATTAGGTTTTTCGCGCACGGCATTCAATATTTCTTCGGCTTTGCTGTTGGAAATCGTGCCCTTGGGTTGGTATCTCATTTCTGGAAACCAAGGTATTATTAGAGACCAATTGGTATGCAAATCAGGATGGGCCAAACTGATTTTTTTGCGAAGCCCTGACAATAAAAGCAGTTGTTCAAAATCATGAACGGCATAAGCTGATTTGAGTTTACCAGAAGAGGGATAATCATCGGTATCCAATAATTTACAAATCCTAGCTTTTAATGCAAATTCAATGACATATCCGCAAATATAAACGGTACCATCATATAAACTCGCATTAAAAAGGGTTTCTGCCTCTTCCAATCGAAGTTTAGCCAGTTCTTTTAATTCGTTTCGAGTTGGCATATTTGCAGTGCATTTCAATTAGTAGTGTTTGGCTAAGATGTTGAAGGATTAATTTGAATCATTAATCAGCGTCAATCATCAGTACAACTCACATTTATATCATGTTTTTAGATTTGTTCGTCCCTTCATCGCTATTTATCAAGAAAACGCCTTGCGTCTTTCGCGTTTTTTACCTTTTAGTACAGCGGATCAGGGGATTGAACGGATTGGTGGGTTGGTGTTTTGAGGGGTAAATCCATTTTTCAACAGAGTGTTGTTGAACAGGATTAATATTATTATAGCCGCTATAACGCCTTGCGCCGTTTGCGTTTTTTACCTTTTAGTACAGCAGATCAGGGGATTGAACGGATTGGAGGGTTGGCATTTTGAGGGGTAAATCATTTTTTCAAAAGAGTGTTTTTACCTTTTAGTACTTTGGCTCCGGGGATTGAACGGATTGGAGGGTTGGCATTTTGAGGGTAAATCTTTAGTACTTTGGCTCCGGGGATTGAACGGATTGGAGGGTTGGCATTTTGAGGGTAAATCTTTAGTACTTTGGCTCCGGGGATTGAACGGATTGGAGGGTTAGCATTTTGAAGGTCAATCAATCCTCTTTTCAAAAGATATTTTTGTATTTGGATTTATGTAGTAGTTTGTATCGATGTTGAACATGATATCGATTAAATCAGCGTCAATCATGACAATCAGTTTAATCAGCGTTCTATCAGGTTGCTCACTACAAAAAAATGATTGCTGCTCTCTCAAAACACCAACCAACCAATCCGTTCAATCCCCTGATCCGTTGTACTAATTTCATCACCACACCACCGGTCAACCTGGTTTTTTTTCTGGGCTTTTGCTTTTTGTTTCAATTGGTTTCATCACCACACCACCGGTCAACAAACCAGTCCAGATCAAGTTCATTGATCAAGGTTTCAATTGGTTTCATCACCACACCACCGGTCAACGGGACCAATCGATTTACGCCCTGCAGGATCGTTTCAATTGGTTTCATCACCACACCACCGGTCAACCATCGGGGGGTGGTGGATTCAAACAGTACCAGCGTTTCAATTGGTTTCATCACCACACCACCGGTCAACGCGTTGAAAGTTGCATTAGCAATTATTACTTTGTTTCAATTGGTTTCATCACCACACCACCGGTCAACCAAGCCAGTGAAGGTGAGGATAGGAAAAGTTTCAATTGGTTTCATCACCACACCACCGGTCAACTATTGATAGCTTTATTAACGGTTAGTGTAGTGTTTTGTTTCAATTGGTTTCATCACCACACCACCGGTCAACATGAAACATATCATCAGTAACAAAGAACATAAGTTTCAATTGGTTTCATCACCACACCACCGGTCAACTTCACAATGGGAAATATAGATGAATCGATCATCAATGGTTTCAATTGGTTTCATCACCACACCACCGGTCAACAAATTTAAATTCGACATCAATAGGCGACAAAACAGTGTTTCAATTGGTTTCATCACCACACCACCGGTCAACAACAAAAGTTCGGTATAAAACCGGATGAAACGCTAGTTTCAATTGGTTTCATCACCACACCACCGGTCAACGGTTCAGGTACAAAGGATTCTTCCGATGAAGTTTCAATTGGTTTCATCACCACACCACCGGTCAACATGATTTCTCTGATATGGAAACGGCGATTGATGTGTTTCAATTGGTTTCATCACCACACCACCGGTCAACCCAAGCCCTATTTTTTCTCTTTATTTTTCAGTAAGTTACAAGCGATATTTCCCGTATTAAAAAAGTGGCTGAAAGATAGCTGTTTTGGCATGAAATATGCCGAAAATTTTGTTAATAAAATCATAGCTTTACAGAACAGTATTTCACAAAAATAAGGGCTAAAATCAACTACCCCCAAAACGAATCGCCACTCTTTGATTTTAAAGACTTTTTTGGATATTTACCTTAATTATTAAATGGTCTTTATAACTTACCATTTTAGCCGCGTTTTAAAACAGTTTGAATCAATGGAAAAAAAGAGTCATTTAATTGCATTATTTAATAGCAAAATCAATCACAAAGCTTAAGCATTTTTTACACTTATTTAAGCTTATATTTCATAAGTGATTTAGTCATAAGTCTTTGAAACTAAAAGTATTTTAAAATATTTGCATTTTACAAATTATTTTTAATGTGGTTTTTATGTTGCTAACTTATTGATTATAAAGGCATTTTTAGGATGACGCTCGTTTCATTTCTCAATAGTGTTGAGATGTTTTGGATTATATCTTGATCAGTTATTGAATGCAAGAACGAAATCCTTTTTTTCAACATGAAAATGTAGTCTATCACAGAATACCACGGTATATAGAGATTATTTCATTTAGGGGTTGAATTGAGAAAAGAGAATTGAAGATTAATCATTGAAAATTGATAGGCCGATGCGAAAAAGAGGATAGAACGCTGATTGTCATGATGATCATGACGGCGCTGATTTATATTAATGAGTTCAACATCAGTTAGATATAATAAAGATATATATTAATTAGAGTGCAACAGAATTTATCACAAAAATCCTTGCGCCTTTTGCGCCTCTTGCGCCTCTTGCGTTAAAAAAATAAACGCGCTTTGACGCTAAAGAAGACGCTAAAGACGCTACTTAAGAAGTTGCGCGCAACTTTATTTCACGCTAATGTTTCGCTTCGCTGTACATTAAGTACTGAACCATAAATTTTCAGGTATTAAAAAAAAAGAAAGGGGGCAATCTAAGTTTATTCCCGCGCCGAGTATAATCAGCTAATTGCTGACATCATTACCTATTTCTGGATTCATCAAATCCGTCCATTTAATATTGTTATACAGGGTTTTATGACATTTATATTTAATAATGTATAGGGGGTAATTTTTCATTTTTTCCTTAACCGGTTGTGGTTCACCCCTTATACTTTTTTTATCCCTAATTGCACGATTTTTATAGAATAAAATATGCCACACATTTTTTATCTCAACCTTTTCTTCTTCATAAAAGGTATTGAGTAGAGCCACCAAATACTCTATTAACAACTTGGTATTGATGAGCTGTGTTTCGTATTGAATGGGGGTAGGATTTTTGGACTTTAATTCGCAACAAGCTATATTCAGTTGATTATCATCATACTGAATAATCACAGCATCACAGTTTTTATTGATTTTATCGTTCTCACTATTGAGAAACTGATTCCGGCATTTTGTCCACTTATCAGCACTGATTTTAATCGCTTTATCAGCTTAAAACGCGCAACCCCGTAGGGGTTGAATGTGAATAGCCCCAGGTGGCAACCTGGGGTTGCCAAAAAACGATAAAAGTTAAGTTTATTCCCGCGCCGAGTATAGCTTTATCGGTGAATAATTGCTGACGCGATTTTATCCGAGGTTTCATTAATCTGAACAATGGCATCATCAAAACCACTTTGTATCATACCCAATTCATCAGTCTCCACTCGTGAAACCGTGCCATTGTGAGCGATATACGCCCTCAAATCCTCTTCGTGTAAAATATCATCGTTTGTATAACCCAACTCATTCATCAAGGCTTTTGGAAAGTCATCGGTAAGCATTAATAAATTATTCAATTCCTTAATAATGTAATCAGAGTGCGTTGTGATAAAGACTTTGATGCCATTATTAATTAATCTCACTAACAATCGCGCTATTTTGATTTGATTGCCGGGATGCAAATTGAGTTCGGGTTCATCTATAAATAAAATGTCTCCTTTATTGGCTTCGTGTTTCAGCCATAAATGTAAATCAGATAAAGCGCGTACAGAGGTTGAAGACATATAATAAGGCAAAGCCTGATCAGTGGTTTTATCTCTCACCACCTTCTGCCCCGCTATGATGTCATATTGCACCCCCAACATTTCTTCAATATAAGCCGTCAATTCCGGTTTTTCGGTTTTCAGAAAACTATTTGACTTAATCACATGGCTACTCTTCCTAGCAAAATCAATATTATCTTTAAGGGGTAAGGCAAAACGAGAAACCTGCTCATCTAATAACGCTAAATCGCGAGTATTGGTTAATGTCGTTATCAAATCACTGCGGTTTTTATCCAATTCTGTTTGAAATTGTTGTATACCCGTTCTTTCAGCCGTGAGGATAAATGGGCGCGGAAAATGATTGAACACCAGTAAGTCAAGTAAAATCTCCTGAATAAAAAAATTAAGATTTTGTTTATCATCTCGACTTTGGGTTATCGTCAAAACGGGGCTATTTTTATTCTTTGAAGCTTGGAACACAACTTTGTTCTTATATTTACCCACTCTGCCATATTGTTTGGCATAATCAATCCGTTTTTCTATCCCACAGATAAATTCAGCGGCCACAAATTCGTCAGCATTAGCACTAAAAACCTCTTTTAATTTTGTTGTGTAAATTTGCCCTAATTTTGTGGTGATGATCTCTTGATATTGTTCAAACTCCCTCAAATCAACATGAACAACGCCCTTTTCTTTTAATTCGGTTAAGATGCCTTCTTTCAGAGGGAGTGAATTGAAATAATCAGCAAGTTCTTGAAACCACGGAGAAAACAGGCGACTAAAAAGGCCATATAAAGAATAAGCAATATAAGTTTTTCCCCGATTATTTTCACCACAAATCACCGTCAATTTGCCCAGTTCGATTTTAGCCTGATTAATGGCACCAATATTTTTAAGTTCAAAATACATTTTGTGTTAACCTTAAATGGGATTTTTAAAAAATAGGTAGGGCGATGTATTCGCCCTTTTTAACCATAACACCCTCTTGTTTCATCTCTTAATATTGTTAAGCTTTTTAAAAAAAAAGCTTGAACAGTTATTGAATGCAAGAACGAAATCATTTTTTTTTAATATGAGAATGTAGTTTCTCACAGAATACCACGGTGTATAGAGATTATTTCATTTAGGGGTTAAATTGAGAAAATAGAATTGAAGATTAATAATTGAAGATTGATAGGCAGATGCGAAAAAGAGGATAGAACGCTGATTGTCATGATTGTCATGATTTTCGCTGATTGAGTATTATTATAATAGAACGCTGATTGTCATGATTGTCATGACGGCGCTGATTTTGGCTTAGCGTCTTAGCGGCTTAGCGTGAAATTAGGCTCACGCAAAGCCGCTAAGTCGCAAAGGTAGCCGGCCCTGCGAAGGATAGAACACTGATTGTCATGATTGTCATGACGGCGCTGATTTTGGCTTAGCGTCTTAGCGGCTTAGCGTGAAATGATGCGATAAAAGACTTTAAGACTTACTCAACCAATATCTTTCTACCAATCTGTTGATTTAAGGCAGGTTTAGGATTTGCTGGCACAACACGCCGGCCTTGATAGCCTTGTTTTTGTATAGCATCTTGACAGATAGCGTGTAGATCATTACCAAATCGCTCAGCATAATTGAGGCGAATTTGATAAATTTCTTCGAGAATCGGGTTTTTTTCCATTTTCAAACCTCCAAAAGTTCATGTGGTGTACATATAACGGGTGGTTCATAGCCTGTAGCACGAATAACAGACTCGATTTTCACTCTCAGTGCTGGATTGGCAATGTGTTTACAATTCCAAGTGAGCAAATAATCCATGCCACCAATAGTAGCAGTTGCAATATGCAACGCATCAACTTTAGCTTTAGCAGGTAAGGGCACTTGAGACAATAATTGTTTTGCCATGATTTCAACGTCTTCAGTGATTTCAATTTCAGCAATGCCATCCAGTGCTTGCATCCTCAATTTGGCTGCCTCAGCATCACCAGCCGACACTTCCTGCAAAACAAATATCAAAAACCCTTGCGCCTTTTGCGCCTTTTGCGCCTCTTGCGTTAAAAAAATAAACGCTAAAGACGCTAAAGAAAACGCTAAAGACGCTATTTCTCCCTCATCGTTCACTAATTGAAAAATGAATCGGATTATGCCCATTAAAAACAATGAGCGATTCATTGTCTAAACGATAGCCAATATACAACCAATATTCTCCGGGTAAATCGATCATGTTGCCGCGATAAATGGGCAAGTCTACCTTTTCCGGTAAGGCGGGATAATGTGTGAATGCTGGTAATTGATCTAAGAATTGATCTAAGCCTTTTTCCCAAAGTTGCCCACCGCTATAGATTTCGATCTGTTCACGGTAAACGCGACAAACGGCTATGACAATATCGGCCGGTTGCCCAACATGACGCGCATCTACGCGGAATCGCGTCATCAAATTGATCGTTTCAGATTCAATGAATTGGCACAGCCCTGTGGCTTTTCCGTTGTGATTGCTTAACCCAGTGGCAAAAAAGCTGGTGATATCGCTATCTGGCTGGATAACGTTTTTGCGCCTGTCTTTAACAATTTTAATGCTTGTGGCATTCCCTAAACTCAAGTTGAGAGGCTCTAAACCATTATAAATCACGGTGCCATCGCTTAAACGATATCCGACATAAAACGTTAATTCGCCGAGTTCCTTCAAGACAGCTTCGCTAAAATGGCCGTTATTAATATTGACTTCGATACGTGCAGGTAACTGTTTATAAGGCTTGCTTGCGGCATGTAAATTGCTGATTCTGCCATCCCAACTGATCCAGTTGTGCTGATCGCGTGTATACCGATTGATTGCCATCAGGTTATCCTGAATCGCGACGATGACGATGTCGGCCGCTTTGTTAACATGATTCGGATCAATCAAAATAGTGACTGACAGCCTGAGTGTCTTGGCTTCTTGATAGGGTAAGCGGGCACGGTTGCGTTTTGGGCCGAAAACGGTTTTTAATTGATTAATAAAACAGGCTTGTGTGTCTACTGATTGCCCTTGGGCATCGTTGCCTAAAGCACGGGTGCAGAATAATACGCCGTTGCCTGTTGTCACCGTGTCGGCCAGTGTGCTGTTTTGCAGAATCACGACATGCTCTACGTGGCTATCCGGTAAAAGGGTGACTTTGTCCAAAATGGCTGGGTTTTCCGGATCACCGGTGATCAGCCCCTGTAATTGGCCGCCTTCAAGGCGCGTATTCGCGCCAAGTTGGACATCTTCAAGCACGACATCGTCGGCCAGTGTGATATCGCCTGATATCATGATATCGCTGAAATGCTGGCCTGTTGAAATGTCGCTGTTTTTCAAAGTGACTTCATCTTCCAATATCACCTGTTCACCGAGTATCACGTTTTCAAGAAGGCTGCCTGATGAAACGACAACGTTTTCTAATAAGGTGGGCGATTCCGCTGTACCGATGATCGTGCCTGTCAATCGGCCTCCGCTGATTTGGGTATCAGGCGCTAACTGGATATCTTGGAAAGTGTGATCACCGGTATTGCTGATCGTACCTTCTAGCGTGAGTTCGTCACCTAAAATCACCTTCTCACCCAGTGCCACGTTTTTGAGATGACTGCCATCCGAAATCTCTACGTTTTCTAACAAAGCCGGCGATTCCGCGACACCGGTGATCGTGCCGCTCAAGCGGCCGCCGCTGATTGTGGTATCAGCCGAGAATTGAACATCTTCAAGCGTGTGATCACCGTTATTCTGGATACGCCCTGCTAAGGTGAGATTAGCCCCTAAATCAATATGATCACCCAGTATCACGTTTTTGAGATGCGTCTCGTCTAAAATGATCACATTTTCCAATAAAGCGGGTGCTTCTTCAGCTTCACAGATAATCTCACCTTTGAGGGTGCCCCCCATGATATCGGTGTCTCCAGCAAGCCTGACATTTTCCAGTGTCACGTCTTTCGGCAATTTTACTGTCTTATCAATCCTCACATTTTTGAGTTCACTCTTTGGCAAGACTTCGAGTTCTTGCAAGATGGCGAAATCTTTCTCATCGCCCGTGATCTTACCCGCAAGCTGGCCACCAATAATATAAGCACCACTGTTGTCAGTTGGCAAAATGTTGACATCTTTGATGATGCCGCCGCTATCATTGCGGATAATGCCTTGTAAAGTGCCACCTTCAAGCGTTTCCCCTCTAAAAATAATGTCGCGCAATATGCCCTTGCTCTTGATATGGCCGGCTAGAATCCCACCATGAATCATGACATTCTCTTCGATAACGGCATCCCTGATTAAAGCATCACGATCAGGTTCATTATATTGCCAAACTTGAGTGCCTGAATGAAAAGTCACATTGGACATCATGCCCTGATTCTCAACTTCAGCAGCATAAAACTCTGAATCAGAAATAGAGCCGTTTTTCAGGATCACATTCGATTTAAAGGTGCTATCTTGAACAATCCCGCCTTCTTGCGTCACCTCACTGGCAAAGACGGCTCCAAAAATCTGGCTACCTGATTCAATCGTCACAGCTTGAGTGAAGGTTTTGTCTTGGGCATTGCATTTTTGACTCAAGGTTTGCGTGGCAAGCTGACAAACGGGTAAATCATCATTCACAATCACGAGCGTTGCCCTGCTTCTCCCTAGCTCCACATCATCGTGTGAGCGTATGTTCAGTAGCAATTGTTTATCCGTCTCTTCTTGAATCTCATTGTCAATGATTTCAACAGTAAAGGTTTTGTTACCGTCTTCATCCGCAGCCCAACAGAGTGTTCCTTTTTCTAATCGGTAATCTTCACCCTGTATTGCGTTGTCATCAAGGGCGGCATAGTCAATGCACACTTCTCCAGCATCGTTGCCCTCACGCACAAGGCTAATCTCGGCGATTTTAGCGTTTTCTGCAATGCTATAGTCACGCCGAACAAATACCACACTATCTTTATAAATGGGTAGGGGCACATCGTTTCTGAACAAACGCATCGACGCTTTCGTCACCGCTTGCCCATCAATGATTTTCGTTTCTGGAAAAATATTATCAGGCTTATACCAACCGCGTGCATTCAGATATTCTGTCGCATACGGCCCATACATTTGATAAGCTTCAGAAAAAGCAGCCTGATCACCATGATAAAAAATCGTTAAATCCGTTTGCTGACATTCATCCCTGAGATCAACTTCGATTGTGCTGATATCCCGAATACCATACAGCCTATCCATTTGAGTATTTTGTATGTCTTCAATACCACACTCATCGCTGATTTCAAGCGTGACATAGTTGCCCGTATACTTATCAAGCCAAGAAGCTACTTGGTTTTGTTGGCTATCTGGCTGGCTATCGTAATTACCATCACCGCCATGCGGGCCCTGATTTTCAATCTCATCTGCGATACTGTCTCTATCCTTGTCGGATAAAAAAATAGCATGGCAACTTCGGTTGCCACTATACATCACCACCTGACTGGTTTTCTTATCGTATTTCCCTTTTTCACAAGCCCCTTTCCAACGATCAAATACCCAATAAGGAGAGGCTTTGGCTATCAGCTTCACCGTCTCAAATTGTGGAAAACTGTGTTGACAAGGAAAATCACAGTCAATGCCCGCAGGTTCGCTAGTGATCTTGCCTTTACCCTCTAGTGTGATAAACAAAAGCGGTTTGAATTGGGCCGTGCAAAGACGATCATCGTTCAGGATGAAATGCGTTTCAGAGGCACAATCATCTTGCCATTCAGAAAATTGCCAACCGGCATTCGCTTGAAAAGACAGATTGACGCTTGTTCCATAAGGGTACTGTTGACTACAATTCTCTTTACATTCAATGACTTGGCCGTCGGCATTGCCCAGCAACACTTTACCCGCATCCGCTGTCATACGGATATCGATTGTCTGTAGAATCGGTTTAAAAAGCGCCGTGCAAATTAACGAACTATTGACAATCAGGTTATCAGTACAGCCATGCTGCCAACCTTCAAATGTCCAACCCTCATCAGGTATTGCTGTCAGGCTCACGGCCGATCCCTTAGACAAGATATCGGTGCAAGTTTCGCGACACTCACGATGGTTATTGAGATTGATTCTCCCATTACCCACAAGATTGACAGTCAAGGGATAACCCACTTGTTCAAAAACAGCCGTGCAATTTTGCTGACGGTTCATCGTGATCTCAATCGCCTTGGAAACCTCAGAATGCAGCGGGATCGTTTCACAATCTCCCTGCCAACCCGTAAATTGCCAACCCGCATCCGGTTCAGGCATCAATCTCACCAAAGTGCCACTGAGAAAACTGTCAGTGCAACCGGTACCACAATCCATTTCCTCATTAAGCGTGATCAGCCCCTGGCCTGTCGTGGTGACTGTCAATCCATGATAAATCGCCTTGAACGTCGCGCTACACGTCTTCGCCTCATTCATGATCACCTGGCCCAGCGGATCACAATCACCCTGCCAAGCTTCAAATTGATATCCAGAATCCGGTTGGGCTGTCAGCGTAACCACTGTTTCTTTGGGAAAAGCTTCGGTACAATCCGCACCGCAATCAATACCCGCTGGTGTACTGATCACAATACCGCTATCGCTACCTGTCGTGCTAACCGTCAACAGTTCATCCAAAAGAACAGGATTAAAAATCGCCGTACAGCTTTGGTTAGCCGTTAGCGTGATTTCACCCTGCTCATTACAATCGCCGCCCCATCGGGTAAATTGCCAATCGGTATCTGCAATCGCCTCCAATTGAATCAGCGTATTGGCCGGATAGCGGGTACAATCGCCACCACAATCCACGCCTTCAGGCCGATTGAAAACCGTACCATCGCCTTGTTGCGTGACAATCAGTGAATAGTTCGGAACAGGTTGAGCAATACCCGTGCAATTCAAATCATAGCTAACCGATTGATTTAAAAGATCATTTGTTTTGAAAACCAATATCGCTTCGCGCAAACCCGTTTCTATTGGTTGACAGGCCAGTTTAACGGATTGCGCTTTCGCGCCTTTAGCAATAGTGAAAGGAAAATCAGGAGAAACGAGACGAAATTCATCGGCCTGTTCCCCCTGAATGGAATAATCACTGATTACCAAATCAGCCAATCCCCGATTTTCAACTATAATATTAAGCGCGCGCGCTATATTAATAGGTTTCTTGATCTCAGTCTTGCCAAAATCAAGCGTGCTATTCGGCTTTGGTTTAGAGACATACTTCGGCACTAAAGGCTCAAAAATCGCTTCGCACGTCTTATGCTTATTAAGTGTAAAATCCTCAGCACAACCGCCAGTCCATTTTATAAAAGCATAGCCCTTATCCGGTTGAGGCAACAGCGTAATGCGCGTACCACTGACATGCTCCTCCTCACAATCCGTACCACAATAAATACCCGTACCCGTCACTTTGCCCTCACCTTTCAGCGTGATATTGAGATCATAAGTCACCGGTTGAGGCGGTGGTGAAGGCGGCTCCGAAGGAGCCGGTGAAGGCGGCTCCGAAGGGGCCGGTATCGGTGGAAGCGGCTCCGAAGGAGGCGGTGGTGGGGGTTCGTCTACCGGATTAACCGTAATACGCGCTGTAGCCGTTTCACGGCTAAAAGCCGTGATATCGCCAGATGTCGTCGTATCGATCTGCGTATCGCCATGACTGCCCGTTGTTTGATCCCAAGCCTGGAAACGCGTTTCACGGCTAAAAGCCGTGATATCGCCAGATGTCGTCGTATCGATCTGCGTATCGCCATGACTGCCCGTTGTTTGATCCCAAGCCCGGAAACGCAATTCAACTGTACCGTTATAATCGGCATTAGGCACAAAACGGATTTTAGTCTCATCATCCAGTAAAACCGATAGAGTTTCAGTTACCACATCTGGAAAATCAATGAACTCAGTATTCCCCTCAGTCAAGTATTGCCACTTACCCTGACGATTATCAACCGCAAACACCGCGATTCCAATTTGATCGCCATCCGCATCCTCAATCATACCCGTGATCAAGTCAGCAATCCGATCACCCGCATTACTGGCATCCGGCACATTTTCAGAAATATCCGTCAACCTCACCGGATTTGAATTATCCAAAACGGGCGCATGATTTTCATCATTAGTTATCGTTAACGTCGCCGTCGGCTGCGTCGTACCCACATCTCCGCGAGGAGTGAACTCAGTCAATGACAAATTAATCGTTTCATCTGCTTCCAAAACCGTATCACCGCGCAACTCAATAGGCACCATTCGAGTCGTTTCACCGGCAGGAAAGGCAACCGTAATCGGGCCCGCCGTAAAATCCTGAGCAGCGGTAGCCGTCTCACCCGTCAAAACCACATCAACCGTCGTCGCCCACGTCAAATTTTCAGAACGTGTGAGGGTAACAATCTGAGAGGTATTCGTCGTATTCCCTTCCGCGACTTTAAAACTCTCCGCCGTGAAATCATAAACAGGCGGCGTTGGATCAGATTTAAATTCAAAAGCACCGATATCAACAGCAGAGCCAATTACGCGAGGCACCCCCCGTTGATCCGTTTTGATATCGCCTGGCACCATACTCTTCTCACCCACATCAATAGCCGCACTGCCACAAACCAAAGCATGAGTAAGCGGTGAACCCGATGACGCGCCATTCAGTGCCAAAGTCGGGTTGACTACGTCTTCAAGCTTAACGCCTGTCGGCAACTCAGTCAGATTGTTATTACTGTTTGTGAGAACAGCGAAAACATCAGGGTTGAGGGCAGCTTTATTACCGACAACCAAGGTGTTATTGAGATGCACAGTGCTGACAGCACATTCAAAACTATTATCAGTAATGCCTCCCCCTATACTTAACCCCAAGAAGTTTTTTGCAAACGCAACATTGTTGATAATCGTACTATTTGTGATATCGAGCAGCCCCGCACAGTTATAGACACCACCACCTGCATTGTTAGCTAGATTCCCACTGACAGTACTATTAATAAGCGTCACGCTGACAGCTTCATCATTATAAATCGCACCGCCTTCTTTCACCGCTTCATTCCCACTCAGGGTACTGTGTTTAATAGTGACGGTGCCCGGCGGATAATTATAAATACCGCCCCCTTCTCCTTCAGCTAGATTATCGCTAATCGTACTAGAAATGATTTCAAGCTTGCCCTTGTTGTAAATACCGCCCCCATCGTTATTATCGGTATCAGTTGTGGTATTATCATGAATACTACAATTCAGAAGCCTCAAATCACCTTGATTTAAAATACCGCCCCCAAAATCAGTTTTGCCATTCCTGATCATCAAGGCATCAAGCGTCACTTTTACACCAGTATTGACTGTCAAAATGCGGTAATCGCCCCCCGTATCTCGGCGCACAGTCAGCATCTTGCCAGTCTGATTGACAAGATTCACATTCTCATTCAAAGCTGGCAATGCAAAAGTCAGGTTAATCGTTGCCGGAGTCGTTAAATTGAAACGAATCTCATCAAGCCCAATTGTGCCAGCCACACAATCCTGATGAATCGCACCTTGAGCATTTTCAATCGCTTCACGCAAAGTACATTCCTCATCTTCTGTCGTATTATCAGCCGTGCTATTAACGGTAATCGGTTCAGCCGCAGAAAGCGATATCCAAAACAGCAAGATTATCATAAGAGAAAGTGGATCGAATTTGATAATGTTCATCATTTTTTTTCTCCTTTCAAGATGGGGTATTCCCTTTTTCAGGGTTAACGGTTTGGAGTGCAAACTTTAGTTTGCAGGTTGGAATGCATGTTATTTTGCTGCCGGTTGGAATGCATGTTATTTTGCGGCCATTTAAATAGGTATGCAAAGGGCAAATAACAATGCACTCCAATTACCGCAAAATCAATTTGGAACGAAAAGTCACTGCAAAATAACATGCATTCCAATTGATAACTGATAACTGATAACTGAAAAATTTAACACCCAACCACATGAATAGTTTTCTGACCAACCGACTTAGTTTGCCAAAAAATCTTTTTATCCCATAAAACCGTTTTCCGTCTATCAAAAACGACGAGCCAACCTTCGTCACAGTCCAATTTATCCAGATAACCCAATAATTGATTCTGCCCTTCTTTATAGGTTTTATCTCCATAGCGTAATTTCAACTCAATCGGATAACGGCTTTGTTCATAATGCACACACAAATCCAGTCGTCTTCTTCCCGATGCAAATTCGCGTGAAATTCGCCCACCACTATTGACTATCCGTTGCAAAAAAGCTTGCATAACTAAATGGGGAGCGGCTTCTTGATATTGATACCGGTTAACCCATATTTCACTATTTTCCCGCCAAAATTGTTGAAAATCAGTCAGTAATTTTTTCATATCCAGTTTGCCATCGGTTAGATAGGCGGGAAACGGAAGATTAGCCATCTCCATTTGTGAACGGGAACTCAAAGTGCGAATAATCACTTCACCATAAATGGGATTGGACGGGATAATTTTTTCGTCAGTATAACGTAATAAACCCAAATCAAGTACATATTGATAATCATCATCCAACACACTATAGCCTTGGTTTTGCCCCACAATGATCGGTTCAACAATACGTTGCACTCGTGGCTCTTCTAAGCGTTCCATTAAACTATCAATGTGCGTATCACGTCGCAGAATGATAGTTTGCACTGCTTGCTCAACATGCTTTAAGTTAATGGCTTTTGAAAAGTCATTGGCAAGCATTTTGACCACAATCTCTCTGGCGACGGCATTGACTAACCAAGGTTGCCCTTGCGTGTAATGGTAGATTTTCTCAATGACTTTCGATGAAAAAGCTTGCCCCGTTTGTTCAGTATGTTGGGCATAGAGACTCGTCATTTCTTTCAGCGTAAAATGACGCAAACTGAGGGATTCAGCAACAATATTAAATGGGCTATAACTCCCCAATGTTTTTTTACCATTGCGGATATCGCTCTTATAATCACGGATATGACGCATACCCACCAAGGCGATAGAATGAACGAAAGGCATCTGGTTACGATTGACATATCCATTTCTCAATTGTCGCAAAAACGCAATCAGGGTGCCATTTGCCAAGCAATCGGTTTCGTCAAAAAAAATGACTAATGGTTTATCTAACTGCCGACAAAATTGCGATAATGTCTTAAGCAAAAGTATAGTATAACTGGAATAATCTGCCTCTTGAGCAAAAGCATAATGGCCCAATTGTTCATTGATTTCCACTTGAAATTGTAGCGTTTTCACAATGGCCGGCAGACCTTCTTTAGGATCATCAATACCCTGCACTGTTTCCAATGAACAATACAAAGCATAATAATCTCCCGTTTCGTTCAATTGCTTTGTGAGTTCTAGCAGGAGCGTGGTTTTGCCAGATTGCCGTGCGGCATGGATAACAAAATACTGTTCTTGATCAATCAGTTGCATCAGGCCTTGACAGCGTTCTTGAGAAGGCAGCATATAGTGTTTATTAGGGTGACAAGGGCCTGCGATATTAAACGTTTTTTTCATAGTTTTTCTCCTTATTTTCATCAAAAAAATCAGCGTAAATCATGACAATCAGTATGTCACGCAAAAGTTTTTGCACGCAAAAACTTTTGCGTGAAAGCTTTTTAACTCTTTAAATCTTTTAATCAGTGTTAATCATGACAATCATGAGAATCAGCGTTCTATCTAATCTATAGCGTTTCCCGATTGAATAAAGTACAAATCATTATCGTTCCAAATTTATTTTGCGGCCCTCTTGGAGTGCATGTTATTTTGCGGCCCTCTTGGAGTAGGGGCTGCCCTTGCGTGTTCACCCTGTTCAACTTTCAAATCAATTATCAGTAATCAACTTATACCCGATTTCTTTTTTTATAAACCCGATACCCAACAAGAGACGCGGGCGTGAGTCATTCAAAAAGCGTTCGCCATAGTTTTTATCGCGAATTTGCTGAATCGCGTTTTTTGTCAAAGTAGCCATTTTAGTGCCCGCTTTGCCATATTTAAATTCAATCAAATAGATTTTATCCTCCAACGCCAATACGCCATCAATGCGCCCTTTATCGGTTAGCACTTCCAAATCTATCTCAACCCCCATCAATACGGAAATCATATAAAACAACGAATGGTAATACGCTTCTTGTTCAAGATGCAACACATACGGAATTTTGGCAAATAAGGCCCGAATGAGCGTCATAAAACCTTCAATATTTTCCGTTTGTAAATAGGTGCGTAAATCTTCAGCAGCGGGTTGAATCGCTTCTAACCCATTTTGGGTAAAGCTTTCAAATAAATAGGTAATAAAAGCTTCTTTCACTTCAAAATTCGGGTAGTTCAAGACATATTGAGGCATCCGCCCTTTTTGTTCAATTTGGGTGATGGTGAGATAGCCCGTTTGAAACAACAGCGAGAAAAGATTAATACGATCAAGATCATAACTCTCGAAAACAATTTGTGAGACTTTTTTATTTTCAAGAACGGTGGCCTCATAAGCATTTTTTTTCATTAACTGGATTAGCAAAGTTGGCGTACCACTCGCAAACCAATAATTTAAAAATCGTTGTTCCGTGAACAAATTGAGAATTGAAAAGGGATTATAAACTTTGTTTTTCGCATCCCATGAATAGCCATCATACCAATTCTTGATTTTAGCCAATAACGGGGCTTTTTTGATCCCCAACTCAAAACAAAGATTTTGGATAGGTTGATCAAAATAACTTTCCAATTCGTGTTGCGTGTATCCAAGCAGGGTTGAAAATTGGGGAGAGAGGGTGATATCGCGAATATTATTTAAGTCTGAAAAAATAGACACACGCGCAAATTTGGAGACACCGGTTAAAAAGACAAAATGTAAAAAAGCATCCGCAGATTTCAAAACACCGAAAAACTGTTTCAGAATGTCTCGGTTTTGAGCAGCCTTTTCGAGATCATCCATATAGTCAACAATGGGCTTATCATATTCATCGACTAATACGACGACTTGACCGTATTTTTCAGATAAGGCCACAATAATATTTTTAAAATAGGCCTTAAAACCCAGTTTTTCGACTTCCAATTGATAACGCTTGTTCAGGCCATCCATTAATTGAATTAAGCCTTTTTGCAAATCGAAAGGGGTTGAAAAATCAATACCCGCAAAATCAATGTGAATAATCGGATACTGCTGCCATTCGATCTTGTCATAGATAAATAAACCCTGAAACTGGGCTTGGTTTCCAGAAAATATTTTATAAAGTGTTGAAACCAATAACGATTTACCAAAACGGCGAGGGCGGGAAAGAAAAAGGTATTTTCCACCTTGGATTAATTCAGCAATATGCCTTGTTTTATCCACATAGAGATAGTCTTGTTTGATGATTTGGGCAAAGGTTTGAATACCGATAGGTAATTTTTTCATTAAAAACCTGACAGGTTTGGAAAACCTGTCAGGTTTGGGCCGTGATAAGTACTGAACCATAAATTTTCAGGTATTTTAATAGAAGCAATCGGGGCAACCACAAGGGATTGCCCCTACAACCGTACCCGTAGGGGCAATCCCTTGCTCATGCCCAAAATACCTGTTTATTTGTGCTTCAGTAC